>Ga0208245_1000234_pt1 | contig 52411 bp, 74 predicted proteins | sample RifOxyC1_FD_184035 | JGI IMG/M metagenome (GOLD analysis project Ga0208245, IMG submission 184035) | Soil microbial communities from Rifle, Colorado - Rifle Oxygen_injection C1 (SPAdes) | ecosystem: Environmental > Terrestrial > Deep subsurface > Rock core/Sediment | place: Rifle, Colorado... | reverse complement strand
GAAGAGATTTCAATCCTTGTGAGAAGAATTGAGCTTAATTTTGGCCTATCCTTTGATGAAGCAAGAAAATCAGTCTTCCTTGCAATCAAAAACCTACACCAATAAAGGTTTTATTTGCTCTATTAATCAAATACAGTTTATTCTAGTACTTATTAACTCAATCTTTCCCTAATATCTTTATTATCTTACACTAGCTACCAGTTTCTCATTTTACCAACATTACCAATATATTTCAACAATTATTAATACTATTTTCAATAATTTCAGAAATGCTTCTTCCTGTTTTTTCTTTCATAACCTTCAATTTATTAATAGTTCTAACAGATAAAGTTACATCTATTCTTTTCCTTTGAAAAGGAATTTCCCTTGTTCTATCATAAGCCTCAAGAGCATCAAAAAGCTCCCTATACTTATTCAAAATGTAATTTATTTTTTTTGTTTCCATGTTGAGTTTACGAAAAATGGAAAGACTAAAATTGTTTTTAACAATTTTTTTGATTTCATATGAGTATTATTTGATGCAATTTTTAATTCTCCATTCAATATTCCTTATCTCATTAATATTATTTTTTGCAATTGAAATCATCTGCTCAAGAAGCAAATCTCTATCAACTTGTTTTTTATTTTCCTCTGCAAAATTTAAGCATAAAAACATTGCAGTTCTTTTATTTCCATCTGAAAAAGGATGATCAACAAGTATTGCTCTTAACAGATATGCTAATTTTTTATAATCTCCTAATTTATTGTTATTTTGCATATCAATAGCATAGTCTAAGCTAGAATCATTCCTTAGGTTTCCACCAAAACCCTGATTTATTCTTATAAGATCTTCCTTACTAATTATCATACACATAAATAATAGCAACTTATTTATAAATCTTTGCATTTAATTTTACATTAGCTACCAATACCTCATTTTATGCCCATTACCAATATCAACTCAATCTTCTCCCCCTATCTGCCTATTTTTTCATTAGATACTAATACTTATTCAATTATCACTTACGATTTTACATTAGCTACCAACATCTCAAGATTTTCACACCAAAAACCTTAAAATACCACCTTCTTCTTTTATATCCATGAAAACCTCTGAAATATTCAAGAAAAACTATGATTACATCTTTCCACTAATAATCTGGCTATTAATTTTTGGAAAAAATATCTTTTCACAATTAATGTTTGTAGACTATGTTCCAGACACTTATTTTACAACAATAAAAACACTTATTTCAACTAATTACGCAATGGTTTTAGGTCCAATTGATATCTTAAGATTAATCTTCTCTTTAACAGGACTTCTTCCATACCTATTCCAATTTTCAATCCTAATATCCATGTTTATATCCTATTTTTACATTAGAAAACTATTCCAAGATAAACAAAAAACATTTTCCATAGTATTTTCATTCATATTTTTCTTTAATCCCTTTATCTATTCAAGAATAATGATAGGTCAAGTAGGAGTTCTAATTGCCTATCTATTCCTTCCAATAACTATTTTCTACATATTCCAATTCTTTGAATCAAATCTAAAAACAAAATCCCTATTAAAATTAGCAATAGCAATAACTCTCTGCTCATTATTTTCAATACATTTTTTCATAATCAATTTAATTATTTTCCTAACAAGTGCATTCTGGCTTTATTTTCAAAAGAAATTTTCAATTATAAAATTCCTGATTCTATCAATAACACTATTTATCATACTAATTCTCCTTAATTCAATCTGGATTCAAGGAATTTTATCAAGTGAAACACTTAAATCAATTGATTCTTCCCATGAAAACTTTTTTTCACCAAAACTTTCAGGAAACATACCTGCTGTTGCAAAAATAATAGGCATGTCTGGATTTTGGAGAGAATCAGCCTACAGCTCAACCTATAATATTCTTGGCCCAATAGGTTATCTCATAATTCTTGCATTACTATTAATCCTATTCCTAGCAGGATATTATCTATCCCATGATAAAAAATCAAAAATATTTTTCACATTATTCTGGCTAGGATTAATACTTGGAACAGGAATAGCCCACCCCTATACAAGACCATTTTTCAATTCCTTGTTTAATTATCTTCCATTTTTCAATGGCTTCAGAGACAGCCATAAACTAACATCTCTAATTGCACTTTCCTATGCCTATTTAATTTCAGTCTTTGCCCTAGAATTAAAAATAAAATTAAAAGAATTAGGATTCCTTCCAGTAATAATCCTAATTCTTTTTATCCTATTCTTCACATTCCCACTCCTAGGACTTTGGAATCAAATAAAACCTGTTTCCTATCCATCTTCCTACAATGAATTAAATTCTTTCCTAGACTCAAAACAAATAACAGGAAAAATAATCTATCTACCATGGCAAACCTATCTAACCTACAATTGGACAATTAATTCTTCATCAGACGGAAGAATAGCAGTTCCAATAAATAATATTCTCAAATATCCAGTAATAATTGGATCAGATGTTTATGGTTCAGAAACAATAGAAACTCAAAAAATACTTGACTGCTTAAACAACAAAAGCACAACTTGTCTTGAACAAAATTCAGTCCAGTTTGTAATAAATGACAAATGCTCTTTTTACAAAGATGATAAATCCAGCACCTTTGAATCAATGAACAAAGCCTATTCAAACTCATGTCTAGATGTCTATAAACTTAATTCAAAGCCAAAACCAACACAGCAAATACCCTTGAGATTCCTAGTCACATCAATAGTTTCTTTAATAACATTTCTAGTCCTAATAATCTTATTGATTACATTAAAAAAAAGATAAAATATTTTTATTATTAATACAGATTACTTATTATTGTCTTTATGTGCATTACTTATTATAATTTTACACATATTACTAATATCTATCTGCCCATTATCATTGTTTTACACATATTACTAATATTTACTTGCTTAAACTAACTAACTAATCCCACACACATTACCAATATCTCTTTTAAACCAATTTCCCAACCTATTGTCCCATTACAAAGTAGTTAAAAACTAAGGTTTTTAAACCCTCTTTTCCATGGATTTTAATAGGGGTGATAGAGATGCATCAAATGCCAAAAGATATACCCTATTCAGAATATTACAAAAGAAAAATGCAAGAAGAATTTAAACACCAAGTCCCACATATCCAACCAAAATTCAATCCAAGACCATTACAGCCCCACCAAACCCATTATTCTAAAAAACCAGGTGAAAGTGCTATAAACAAAATAATACTAGCAGTACTTATTCTTTTATTCCTAATCTCATTCATAAGCCTAATAATCTTTCTTCCAAAATCCAACCTAAGTTTAATCATAATAGCTGTCTTTGGAATAATACTCCTATTCCTCATACTAACTCTGTTACATAAACTCTATGAACACACATTAGTAAAAACTAATCCCATTTTAATAATCCTAATAGTATATATCCTATTAACAGTAAACATGTTTCTAGGAGCTAAAATTTATTCCATAGAATGGGCTTTTCTAGGATTTATAATAGCCACAGTAATTGTCTATGATTCAAAAATAGATTCTAGATTTTTAATACTTCCTGCATTATTACTCCTAGGTTATATTCCATTCCTATTAATAGGAAAATTCAATGCCATAGCAGAAAACATAGCAATCTATGTTTACTATTTCCTTGTTTGTGGAGTTGTTCTTCAAGTAATAGAACATGTAAAAAAAATAACAAATAGACTAAATTTTGACTCATTTTCAAAAGGAATGCTAAGAGAATTTGACTGGATCAAAACCTGCATCCTAACAGGAATCTTCAGCATAGGTGTAATAATAGCCAATAGATTCTATGAACTCCCATTATTAAAATGGACCTCTGTCTACATTTTTCTAATAAGTCTTATAATATATTCTCTAACCATGTTTAAGGAAGAAAAATAATTCCTATAATCATAATTTTACTCTAACTATCTACTAATACTAAATCAAATAATATTATTAACAATAAAACATTCTAGCCTATCCACATTATCATTACACATTACCAATACAAATAAAACGCCTATCCTCGCCATGCAGCAAGGATAGACACATATAAATTATAAATCCTACTTAAAAATCTTTCCATAATACGCAGTATCTCCGCACAGACAGTTACTAACTCTTTTCTTTTGCATAATTTTATCTTTACTCCCCCCTAATTAATGAGAGGGAGAAAGAAAAATAAGTGATTTTTTATGAAATAGCAATTAATATAATCTCATTCAGACAGAGCACATAATCCAAATATAAGTCCATCTTTCCATAACCAAAAGATTATAAACCCTTTAAACAAAAAAATAAAATGCAAAACATATCTGAAAGATTAGAAGGAAGATTGAATCATCTAAAATCACTTGGAAAAGCAACCTCAGAAGATCCAGAAGATAGAATTCCAGTAAAAATAATAACCTATGAAGAATATAGTCAAGGAACAATCAATATAGTTACATTCAAATCAGGGGAACCAGCAAAACTAACACAAGAACCAGCAATAGGCCTTGGACTTCAATCCCTTATTGATGAATTAGAAAGAATAAAAGTAGAATACACTCCTTGCATAAGGGTTCCAAATGGCCCCTATGTTATTGCACATTTAAATGCATCACAAATAGAAATTCTTGCAGAAAAACTCTATATAGAGCAACTAGATGATGATTCATCAGTTTTAGAATAATATTTTCCAATCACAATCCAAAACAATTCTTATATTTCATCATACCCTTATATTTCCAAAGTAAAGCAGCTTCACTCATTCCAGATTCAAATCCAAAATCTCCATTTGCTCTTGCTGTTTTAATTGCATTGCAAAAATCACCTAATTCAGAAACATATTTAGAATGTATTGACAATATAACATCAGGATTATCAACACTGCCTTTTTTAACACTTGCTTTTTCAATAACATAATTCTCTTCCCAGATTCTTGAACCAGAATCAAAATTATACAATTTAAGCAGAATAACTCCATTTTTAGGAATATCATTTATCAATGCCTGAGATTGCAAAAATCCAGGAAGATTATCTTTAGTTAGTTTTACAGGCTCATAGACAACATTTGCAGTAACAGGAGAATTAGAATTAAGATTAATAGCAGGTTTACTATTTTTATCCAGCAAATTAGCTCCAATAACTATTCCTGCAACAACAGCTATAATTATTATAAATATAAGATATCTTAATGATTTTCTCATAAACTATTGAAATATTCATCATTTTTAAAGTTATACCAACGGAAATAAATTTTCGTACAAAATTTTTTCTTTGGTATTTAGGAAATGAAATTAAATTGTACGGTTATTAATTTCATTTACTATAATTAAACCCTCACATAAACACTATGTTCCCAAAGATCACCTTCAGAGACATTGCTAAGTTTTTCATCTCTAGCTAATTTAACACCATGCCTATTAATTGTCTGTTCTAATAAAAGTCTGCAACTAGCATCAGTTATATAAACAAGGCTTCCAACACGCAGTTTATCAACAAATTTAATAAATTCTTCATAAGAAAAATCATTTGAATATCCAACAGCATTAGAAAGATAAGCTTTATCAAAAACAATTCTTTGTCCTAAATCAAAAATATTTCCAGTAGGCAGTATTTCAAATTCACCTAGCTTAGCCCTGATTTTATCTAACCTCCAATCCACTCCAAAATATTTTTCCATTAATTTTTTTCTAGCAACAGCAGTATTACGACTAATTGTGCCAGAAAAATAACCATCTTCACTGCCAAATTCATCTCTTGCATGAAATCCTTCATAATTTCCAGTTCGAATACATTCTACTATTCTCCCAATAAAATCAATTTGAGTAGGATTTGTATCAACAACCATAACTTTTTTAGCATATTCCAATAATGCAAGTCCAGGATGACCAGAACCACCAATTGCTAGAATAGTATCATTGAAATTTACATCTAATCCTCTAACAATAGTATCTAAATTTTCATTAGTGCATGAATGTCTTAATCCTTCCATATTATCTTAATTTTAATAACCATTTATAAATCTTATTAAAAACCTTTAATTAATAGCAAATTCTCTTTCTTCAAAATTTCCAGCCCTATCAACAATCCTAAAAACAATATTTTCACTAAGTTTTAATTTCCTAGAACATATTCCTTTTTTCAAACTACTGCAGAATAATTTTTCTTTTCCAGAAGAATCAAAATAAACAGCTTTTTGAAAATTATCCTCACTTACATTTAAATCAATATCATATTCCTTGCCATTGAATTCATAGTCAATGGAATTTATAACAGGCTTTCTATCATCAACAAAAACCTTTACTCTAGATGAATTAACAATATTATCTGCAATATCCCTAACAACAAACCAATAAATAACATTTTTTCCATAAAGACTATCTAAGTTCAAACTAACAGAACAATTCTCTTTCCCATTTTTACAATTATTTAAAGCAATAGAACTAACACTCCCCATCTCTCCATAAAACAATTCCACAGATTTAATATTACTTTCCTCATAATTAACACTAAAAACACCATCTGCAAATTCATTCTGACGAGGATTTGTTTTAATTATTCTAGGCTTTTTTGTATCAACAAAAAAATTAATAAAATATGTTTTTACTTCACCTGCAACAGCACTTTTAATAGTTATATCATTAAACCCTTCATCGAAAATAAGCATTTTTTTAAAATAATTACAATGCATACAAAGATTTTTAATTTCCCCATTTAGATTATCAATCAAATCAATCTTAGATTTTCTAGTGGTATTAATCTCCACATAAAATCTTTGCTTTACAACACTATCTCCATTATTAAAAAGAAATTTTACATTCAAATCCAAAGGACCTGTGATAACTTCAGTTGGATCACAATAATCACTATTGCATTGATTATAGCTAGCTAACCATCCAGATGAATCAGTGCAAACTAAACAATAACCCTCCCCAGAACTAAGTCTGCAAACACATTTCCCATTTTCACAAACTAATTTATCACTTATTGAACTAATAACACTTGGCACACTCTCTCCATTTTTAAGTTTAGTAAAACAAAAATAATCATTAAGAGCAAAAACATAATTCAGATTAATAACTAAAACCAAAACTACTATTCCAAATAATAAAAAGGGGATTCTCATTTTAAATTTTTAAATAATAAACATCAATTAAACATCAAATTCAATAACTCTTGAAACAACATTTCCAGCCTTGTCTCTTGTCTGTATATCAAGTACATGGTGTCCGATTTTAAAATTAATCTTCTTTAGGCAAACACCTTTATTTAATCCAGTGCATAATATCTTTGACCTAGGATATTCATTATCATAATAAGTTATCTTATCCATATTTTTATCATAAACACTCATATTAATTGTAACATAGGTTCCTTTAACAGAATAATTCAAACTTCTAATTTCAGGCATTGTCAAATCAACAAAAACCTTTACCTTTTTAGATAAAACAGCATTATTAGCAACGTCTATGATATTAAACCAATATTCAATCTGCTTTCCATCATAGTTGCTCAAATTAGCATTAAACAAGCAAGACTGAGCTTTTCCACTTGGACAACTAGTTGATTCCTGTTTCATTACATCTCCAGAAATACCATAGTATAATTCAATCTTCTGCACATTAGATTCATCATAAGTGATTATAAAATCACCATTTGCAAACTTATTTTGAAAAGGTGTTGTTTTTGTTATTCTTGGTTTTAGATTATCAATAAAAAAACTTATACTCTTCTCAATAATTTCATTTCCCCGAACAGCCCTGAGAGTAAAATTATTAAATCCTTGCTTGAAATTCATAGGCTTGCTATAAGCAACACAATTTGGACATAATGTTCTCTGAGTTCCAGCAACATTATCAATTAAGGTAAGAGTAACTATTTTATTAGTAGATATATCCATAAAAAAAGTCTGTTTTGTAAAAACCCCTCCATCGCTAAATGGAAAAACAGCAGAAAGAGTTAAATTTTGAAAAGTTGAATTAGTTGCACCATTACCAGAACAAAGTTTTTCGCAGTTCGTATATGCAGCATAATACCCTCTTGAATCAGTGCAAACTTGCAAAAATGAACTATCACTGCTAAATCCGTGAACAGAACATTTTATACCATCACAAGTCATATGTGTTGTAGAAGAAACAATTTCAGCAGGAATACTTTGGCCATTTCCTAATCTAACAAAGCAATAACCATCAGCAGAAACAGCTCCAATTAACATTATTAAAAATACAAAACTAAAAATTCCAATGATTAATTTTTTGTTTTCCATATTTGTTTTCTTGTTTTTTATTATTTTATCCTCATTATTATATATTTAAAACCTTATAACTACTTTTTACAAGTGAAATTTAACTTGTTATTTTTATTTTATGATCTGCTTAAACTTAATTGCTTAAGTATCCCCTAATCATATTACATTAGCTAATGATTTTTTACCAATTGATAATCTTTATTACCAATATTCTTTTCCATCACCTCTATTGAATATAATAACTCAGCTTTCCAGCATCATTGTTTTTCTATCACCTCAAGATACCTTGTTTAAGGCATCTTATAATCATCGGTTCTTTTTTACTTTTCCGATGTTTCTTCATCCTTCCTTTTTTCCTTCTTGAATCCTGTTCTACCCGAGGACTCTTTTAAGAGGGCTCCCTTCTTTTCCACCCCCCTTTCTAACTATAAAAAGTTAAATAAAAAAAATAAAAAAATTGTCTATTTAGATAGCTTCTCCCCAGAAGTATATTTGACCTTCAGAGAAGTCTCCTACACATGGTTCTGGCATATCTAACTTGAAAGTTAAAGCCATCTCACTACCAGGAGATAAAGCATTTCCATTATTCCAGTCTGCTTCTACAACATCTGAGCTTGGAGCTGCTCCTCTTGGACCATTTCTCCATCTCATTATTCTTTCAGCTCCTGAAATTTCAGTACTATAAGGTATGTTTGTATAACCTTCTGCATCTGTATCAAATGTTGCAACACCTGAAACATAAGCTCCATTTGTTACAAAATAGCTGAATTCAATTAAAGCTAATTTGTTTGTAGGAATTCCGTTTGCATCGTTAGAGCATCTTGCTCCACTTGATGTTGGGTCATAAAAGTCAGTACCAGATATAAACATATCTAATATAACTCCTGAACCAGCTTCAGCATCATTTCCAACTAATATTGTGTTAGAATATGACAATGTTCCTGGCATAACATCTTCAAAAGCTAAATTTCCATCAACTGCAAGAGCAATTGTTGGGTTTAAGAACCAGTATTCGTTTTCAGCCATAGTGCCTGAAAGACCAGTTAAATCCATAGCTTCTATTGTTATGAAATATTCTCCATGCATTGATGCAGGAGTTTCAACTGTTAAAGAGCAATCGTAAAAAGACATTGTGTCTGAATCGCATGTAGTTAAGACAAATTGATCAATTCTTGCAGCGCATTCTGCAGGTATTGTTCTTTGTTCATCACATCCTCTCCTTATACACTCCACTTCAACATCATTTCCAGCACCTTGTGATTGTCCAATTGTACCAACAACCTCAGTAACTTCTTCTATCTTATTTTTATCCATAACCAATACTGTCCAGTGAATTGATTCACCTTCAAAAGCATAGTTATGTTTTCTTTCAGCTAGAGAAAGTCCATTTTGGCCATTTTCAGTATTATCGTCAATAGTTGTTCTACTATCACACATCCACACCCTAGGTGCAAACTTTTGTGTTGTAACAGAAATACCAATTCCTGATCCAACATCAGTTGCAACAACAGCAGGCATAACTAGAATCATAGCCAATGCTAAGATTACTATTATTTTGTTCATTTTATTAAACCTCCTTTCAGTAATTTATTGCCATCTAATAAATTTAGATGAGTATGAATTGTTTTTCCTAAAAAATTTGTTATTTGTGTTTTCATCTTTTCCTTATTGTCAATAAAGCTTACTTTTTGTTCACTTATGAATTACGAATTAAGAAATTCTTTATAAACAATTTCGCGATTAGAAATATATTTTTCTATCTCACTCTTAAAGAAGCATATTTTACTAAAGATAGTAAATGTATTCACTCGAACGAGATACTAAAATAGGTATTAAAAACAAATCTAAATCTTCCCCAGATGATACTCATTAGATATTATAGTAAGTCGTAGATTAAGTTTCTAAAACTATTTATGAAAAATAACCTGATTCCATCAAGGATTATTTTTTCTTTAAGAATTATTAGTGCATAAGACTATAACTTTTAATCAATTCATCAAGCTACACTTCTCATCTAATCTTAATCTCATTATTTTTTAGATACAATAACTATGAACCTTGAAAAATATATTAACTCTCTTGCTTCACATATTATCTTCCCTTTATAAGACCATATAAATAAATTCAGAAATTTGAAGTTGTCCCTAGGGCAATTCAAATTTTAGTTATACTTCTATTTTTACCTGTAAAAATGACAAATGTTTAACAACCAACCACAAACGACTTACAACGTACTGTTTTATACTTTCTATCTCCTTCTTCCTTTCTTCTGTCTTGAAAAGATATTTACTAAAGCATCATCAACATTAACAATAGAGCCAATATTTTTCTTGCCACTTATACAGCTTCTTCTTAGAATATCTTCAACCTGCTCTCTTAAACTAAGCATATTTTTCTTTGCTCTTTTATTCAATATCTTAACCTCATCCTCATCCAAACTAATTGTAAGTTTCATTTCACCTTCTTAAGAAATTCATTTATTCTATGAACATAACTCTTATCCTTAATATCCCTTTGGTTAATAATCAAATGAATCATCTTTCTTCTAATCTTTTTTTCCATCAGAGCTATGATCTTCTCACCACCACTGCTTCCTTGAACACATATTGCACCAATTTTTTTATTCCCTAACTTATGTTTAGATAAATAAGTTTGAATAGGACTTGCCATTCTACTGCCCCAATTAGGCCCAACAATAATAACTAAATCATATTTGCCTGGATATCTATTGTATTCAATAACAGGCTCTTTTTTAGTTATAGCATGCAAGCATGCCCTATAAAAACCAATAAACCCCTTATAGCGAACATGGGTTTTTATTTCATCAAGATCAGCTTTTAATTTCCTAGCTGTTTCTCTAGCAATCAATCTTGAATGTCCAGTTCTTGAATAATATACAACAAGTGCGTTTTTCATTATCTCAAAACATTAAGAATAGTCAAAAAATTTAATATGCCTGCAAAACAAACCCAAATTAAGTAAGGAATGAGTAAGTAGCTGGCTGTTCTTGCTTTTTTCCAATTAACTAACATTAAAGATATAATAGAAAGTATAAGCAATATTATTGTAATAAATGCAAATAAAGGACTATGGGCTGTAAAATAAAAAAAACTCCATGCAATATTAAATGCAAAGTTAATAGAATATAAAACAACCATTTTATTCTGCAATTCCTTACTGCATTTTTTTATAGAAAAATAAAAAGAAAGACCAATTAAAAAAAACAAAATAGTCCACACCACAGGAAAAATATAATCAGGAGGAGTAATTACAGGCTTAACAGAATAATACCAATCATCAATAACAGTAAAACCACTTCCAATATAGCAAACAAAAAATGAAATAAACAAGCATACAATTAACAATTTCCAATCAATTTTCTCTTTTCTAATTCTTTTAACTCTCTTTTTCTTTGACATTTTATTTCCTGTAGATTTTATCAACTTTAAAACTCTTGTAAATTCCCTCAAGAATATCTGTTCCAGCATATCCTGCCAGCAAACTAAGCCTGTAATCAAAATTAAAAATAATTCCAGTAAAAATACCAATAACCAATGCAATCAATACAGTTATAACATAATATCCCCAGATTATTCTTCTTTTTAAGCTCAAAGCCTTTAACAAACCAATAAATCCTCTTGTCAATCCTCCAACACCACCTAAAAGTGCAGGTAAAATTAAAAGTTCAATTTGAGTATTCATTTTTTCTTTGTTGTAGCAGAATCTTTTTTTAGATTATATATTATCAATATTACCAATGCTATTGAGAATACAGCCAATCCCATTAATACATAATTTTTATCAGACCTCATCAGAAGTATTACAGAGGCAACAAGTAAAATTACACCTAAAAATTTAACCAATATTTTTTTAGATTCTTTGTCCAGTCTATATACCATTTTGTATTTATTCCAACCTCTCTTTTTTAAATAAAATAAGTGCAACATAACATGCCAATGGATAGAGTAATATCATATAAATAACAGTATTTGTTCCAATATCAATCAATTTCTTTGAAAATGTTTCCTGGCTAAAAACCTGATTTGCCCAAGATACCATTGAAAAAAACAAATAAACCAAAACAATAGAAATTACAAAATCTACAGTAATCTTTCTAATACTAAACTTAAAAAAAGTTCCAACCTTTAGGTCTTTAATTTTCTTATTCATTTTTTCATGATTATCTCTTATCAATAAATATTTTAAAAATAGAATAGGAAACTAAGAACAACAGAGCAATAATTACAGAAAGCAATGGATCAATCATAGAACTAAATAGCACTAATAAAGATGCAACTAAAGTGACAATTCCATCAATCCTATGCTTACTATAGCCTGATTTTTTTTCTATTTTCTTCTTCATTGTAAATTTTCTCATATTTAAAAGATAGATTTACCTTCTTCTAATTTTTTTAATGAATTTCTCTTGCCCCTTAGCACTTATTCTTATCAATAATATCAAACTAATCATCAAAACAATAGTATTGAATATGCCAGTCCACCTAAGATCATTCAAATAACAATCTATTATAAGTAAAGCAGTACCTATTGCGTAAACTATTAAAAACTTAGGCTGAATATCTTTTTTCCCTTTCCAAGAATAGACAAGCTGCAATATAAATGCAATAGCAATTACTCCAAGTCCAATTATAGCACTCTCCATGATTTATCCTCCTTTTTCTTATATTACAGAAGATTTTTTATTTTATAAACCTAACTATTGTTGAAAAAACAAGTTATGATTTATAAAATAGATCAATTTATTACTTAACATCAAAATCAATCATCAATGGAAGATGATCTGAAAAATGATAATTAAGTATTTTATAATTTCTAACATTAATCTCCCTAGAGGTTAAAATATAATCCAATCTTCTATAAGGAGACCAACTAGGCTCTGTTAATAGGATATCTTCACTGTCTAATTTAATTTTATCATTTAAATGAGTTTTATTCAAAAGTTTTTTTATTTCCTTCTCCCCCTTAAAAGTATTAAAATCACCCATTAAAATAACAGGATTTTTTATCCCATTGATGATTTTAATTAATTCATCAATTTGTTCTTTTCTAGTGTTACTTCCAAGAGCAAGATGGCAAATAAGCAAAGTTATTTTTTTAGGGCAATTGACACTTGCTTCAATAACCATTCTTTTTGTTCCTTCATGAAGAACATGATATTTAACATCATGAAACTTGTATTTAGAAATAACTCCATTAGCCTGCTTATCTAAAATAGGAACATAATAAAACAAACTCAACCAACCATTAATAGGATATTTTATTTTTTCAATAAAATTCCTAAGCCCTGTTTTTTTAGCAATATACTTAACCTCATCCCTACCCCTACTTCTAATAGAACCAGTATCAATCTCAACAAGTGCAATAATATCTGCCTTTAATTTATTTAAAGCCTTGATTATCTTCCAATCAAGATGCTTTGGAGGAAAAAATATCTTCCAGAAATAAAGATATTCATACCATCGTCCTTCAATACCTTCACAGTATTCAATATTATAACAAACCAGTCTAGTCATCCTTTTTATCTCCTGTTTTCTCCGAAGTCTTTTATAAGAGCTCTCACCATTTTTATTCATATCCAATAATAAGGAACCTATTCCATTTAAATAGGTTTTGAAAGAGTTTGATTAAACCGCAGAATAATGCTAATCATTAATTAATTAGTTATTCATATTAAAAATAGATAAAATTAAAAGCATAAAAAAACAAATATAATAATGAAAGAACAATTTCAAATAATATCAAAGCCAAGAGAACTCTATGATGAAATGATCAAAGACATTCTTAATGCAAAAAAACAAATATTCTTAGAAACCTATATTTATGAAGATGACCAAGTTGGAGTTCGTTTCAGAGAAGCACTTTTAAAAAAAGCAAAGCAAGGAGTAAAAATAAAACTACTCCTTGATGCATGGGGTTCAAGTGTAAAAAAACATTATTTTGAAGAATTAATAGCGAATGGAGCAGAAGTAAAGCTTTTCAGAGAAATAAAATATCTAATAAGAATATTCTCAAAAAACCATGAAAGAAGTCATAGAAAGTTATTGATAATAGATAATAATATTGTCTATGTAGGCTCTGCAAACATAACCTATAGATACATTGATTCAAGGGAGCTTGTTATAAGATTAATAGGGGATATTACAAATTCATTTATTAAATCCTTTCAAAGAGTTTGGAACAATCATTCAGATCATATAACTCATAAAAAATTAAAATCAATATTTCATGAAGAATTTGAAATAATCAATGACATTCCTTCTTATTATTGGAGAATAACAGAAAGTAAATATGTTAAATTAATAAAAAACGCAAAAAAATCAATCCTAATCGAAACACCCTATTTTATCCCATCAACAAGAATAAGAAAAGTTCTAGGTAAAGCAGTAAAAAGAGGAGTAAAAGTAAATATAATAATCCCATATAATTCCAATGTAGCAGTAGTAGATACATTGAGAAACAGATATCTTGGAAACCTGTATAAAAATGGAATAAAACTTTTTTATTATAAACCAACTTTGCTTCATTCAAAATTAATGATAGTTGATGATGATTTTTTCCTCCTCGGTTCATCTAATCTAGATTATCGTAGCCTATTATATTTATATGAAATAAACTTCCTAGGAAAAGATAAAAGAATAATAAAATCATTAAAAGAATATTTTAATGAAACAATAAAAGGTACAATTCCCTTTGACTATGGTGAATGGAGAAAAAGATCTTCATTTAAAAGAATACTTGAAATGATTTTATACAGGGTTCGACATTATTTATGACACAATTCATAATACTAAATAATCATATTTCCACATCAGTATCAATGACCAATATCTTCTCATCTTCATCATTATACATTACCAATACTCATCTACCCAACATATTTTTACATTAGCGAATAATCCAATATTTATCCATGCAAACAAATATAAACAAAATTAAACTATAAAACCTATGAATAGAAAAACAGAGGCATTTAAAAAAGATAATTTGATAATTTTGGCAGCCTTATTGATAATATTCCTAATAACAATTTTATTATACCTAATAAATTCATTTTCAGACACAATTCCCCAAACAAATAGTAAGGACAATGCAATCGCAGAAAACACAGTAACGAGAATAATAGACGGAGATACATTTGAAATGTCAAATGGAAAAATCATAAGATTACTATGCATTGACACCCCTGAAAAAAACCAACCAAAATATGAAGAAGCAAAACAGTTTCTATCTGATTTAATACTAAATAAAGAAGTAAGAATGGAAAAGGGTATTTCTGACAAAGACAAATATGGAAGATTACTAAGATATGTTTATGTGGCTAAAGAAAATATTCCTTCTCCTTGTGCAATCAAAGACACAATAGAAAATACTCCACGCACTTTATCAGATGAAGTTTGTATTACAATTGGAACTCCTGAAGACATATTTGTTAACAAAGAAATAATAGATAATAATTATTCCTATCTTTTCATTTATGGAAATGAAACATGTAATGAATTAAAAGATTCTTAATCTATTAAATCAACATATTTTATACAAAACAATAGTAAAAGCATACTTTTCTAATCCTAATCTGCTCACAAACCCATCATTTACACATTACTTATTATTATTATTATTTCAAATTAAAACCTTTAAATATTCTCATTAATCCTAATTAATATGAAGAAACCAAAAGCACTTATCCTTTTTTCAGGAGGACTTGACAGCAGGCTTGCAGTAAAACTTATGCAAGACCAAGACATTGAAATAGAGACAATTTTTTTCAAGCTTCCATTTGGGGGAGGATGTTGCAATAATTTTGAATGTGTACTTAATTATGCTCAAATGCAAGGAGTTAAATTAAATGTTATTGATTGTACAAAATCCCCTTATTTTGAAAAATATCTGGATGTTATAACAAATCCAAAATTTGGCACAGGAACATCGATAAATCCATGTAAAGACTGTAAAATTTTCATGTTTAAAATATCAAAAGAATTCATGAAAAAAATAAAAGCAGATTTTATTGTAACAGGCGAAGTCATTGGCCAGCGTCCAATGTCCCAATTAAAAAGATACCTTGCACTAACTGAAAAAGAATCAGGTTTAGAAGGACTAATTCTCCGCCCACTCTCAGCAAAACTTCTTCCAGAAACAATTCCAGAAAAACAAGGCTTAGTGGATAGAAATAAACTATTAGCAATAGAAGGAAGACATAGAAAAGCACAAATAACTCTGGCAAAAAAATACAATATAAAATATCCACTTCCAACAGGCGGCTGTCTCTTATGTGAAAAATCATATGCACCAAAACTAAAAGACCTATTAAATAAAAACAACGGCATAAAACATGAAGATATTCAACTCCTATCCCTAGGAAGACATTTTAGAAAAAGTGGAAAAATAATAATTGGAAAAAATGAATCTCAGAACAATCAATTAATAGAATTAAATAAAATTCTTAACCATAATATTCTAATAAAAAAGGATTCACCAGGTCCAACAATAATATTTGAAAACATTAAAGATAAAGATCTTGCAAATAAAATGCAAGAAGTTTTCTCAACAAATAACCTAGAATCAAGAAAACAATTTGATAAATATAAGATTAATCAAGGTTTTGCTTTTTGCCCATAGGATCTTCCAAGATGACCCACAGCATCCATGGGATTAACACCATCAGCCAAAACATCATGCAATGATCTTTCAGTTAAATCCATGCAAGGCCCTCTCATTGAAACATAACTAACACTTCCTTGAGCATGTGCTCTTGATTCAGCATAGGCCAAAGCAGCCTCAATCTCAACTTCTTCATGAACATCAGTTGGAATAGGAACAAACTTAGGCCTACCAACAATAATTGAAGTTCCATCCTCATAATCTTTTAATGCTGCTTCAACAGGTGATAATCTTCTTAGCATTTTTATTCCAATAAAAATACCTTTTTAAATATTTCTATAAAGAACAGTATCTCCGATTAACTGATTATTTTTGGGAAATATAATTTCTTTATAGTTTGAATTTGCATATTTTGCTTAAGCAAAATATGTTGTCTTTCATATCAGTAGTCTAATGTAAGACAGGAGGGTATTTCAGAGTAAGAGTTATGCGTACATTAGTTACAGAAAGAAGAATCAAGTAATCTCATTTGCAAAAATATATTCTATATTTTTCAAATATCTCTTGAATGGAACTTCTGGATGTTGAATTCTATTGACTTGCCAATTTGACATAAGTACTAAAGAGGTTAAAAAATAAAAATACCTCACAATAGGAATATTACTTCTTGTTTTTATTCTTGCTTCATCATGAACTCTAAAATCTGTCTCAATTTGCCATCTTTGTTTATAAGTTTTTATCAAACTTATGCTATGCTGAAGGTTTGTTGCAAATATCCAATAATATTCTATCTCTTTTCCTTTCCTCCAAATCTTATCCCAAATGATAACTATTTTTACAGGAGTTTCCCATGTAGATTTGTACTTATTCCATTTCATAATATGATTAAAATAAGCAAACTTGTCTGTTTGTGCTATGTAATTTTTCATAGCATCATTTTCTGGAACAAATATCAGATATTTCATACGATTATCGTTGAGATATTGGATTAAATCTCCAATATAAAATCCTCTGTCAAATAATACTGCTTCAATAATTATTCTTAAATTTCTTGCATAATCAAGAAGTTCTTTTACGATAGTAGTTAGGTCATCTCCTTGTTTGTAAGGTATCGCCATTAGTGGCACTGAATGAGGTTTGATGATTTCCAAAACAACATAAGAAAATGATTCTTCTGCTCCATTTTCATGCTTTATTTGTCTTACATTTATCCCCCCATTTCTTCCAAAATAAAGCTCTCCAGTTACGTCAATTGCACAAACTACTTTACCCAAACCCATTCTTCCAATAGCATTTTTTGCATTAAACTCAAATGCTCTTTTCAAACTTTTTTCAGAATTATCCTTTATCCTTAAATGAACTGTGTCAGCTTTGTTACCTAATGTTTCTACATAACCATTTGTTCTTCCTGCTTCAGAAAATAGGCTTATAATTTTATTTACCTTTACTCTCAACTTCCCCAAAATATTTATAGTACTATTAACAAACCTCTTTATGAAAGACATAAATCCCCAGACGAATCTGGGGATTTTCTATTTTTCTATTAATTTTATAGTTAAGAATTAATCTTCAATATCTCTGTTCGGAGAGACTGAATAGGCTTTCACCAAAGCCGTTTAATTTTTACTCCAAAAACTCTATTCCTAAATCATTAGAAAATTCTGCTCTTTTGCTATCTTCACGGGATGAGAAGTTGCTTCCACTTATTTGAGGACTTTTAACTCCTGTTATTATTAACATTACTCTTATTGATTTCTCCATTTCAGGAGATAGTTGAGCTCCCCAAATCATTTTTGCATCTGGAGAAAGTTTTTCACCTACTGCTGAGATTATTAATCTTGCTTCATCAAGCGACATATCATTGCCACCAATAATATTAACTAAAGCTCCTGTTGAATTTGAAATATCCACATCAAGAAGAGGATTTGAGATTGCTTTTTCAACTGCTTCTTTTGCTCTATTTGCAGAATCTGCTTCACCCATTCCAATTAATGAAACTCCTCCATTAGACATTACTGCTTTTACATCTGCAAAATCCAAGTTAACTAAACCTGCTTTTGTTACAAGCTCTGTTGTTCCTTTTACTGCATTTGTTAAAATTTCATCTGCTACTTTAAATGCTGTTTGAAGTGGAAGTTCTGGTGCTATTTCCAACAGTTTATCATTTGGAATTACAATCAATGTGTCTACAACAGCTTCCATTCTTTCTAGACCATATTCTGCATTTTCAATTCTCTTTTTCCCTTCTATTGTAAATGGAAGTGTGACAACTCCTATTGTCAATGCTCCTTGTTTTTTTGCTAAACCAGCTATTACAGGTGCTGCACCTGTACCTGTTCCTCCACCTAAACCACAGGTAACAAAAACCATATCACAATTTGCAAGTCTTTTTCTTATTTCTTGCTCTGATTCATGGGCTGCTTCTTCTCCAATTTTTGGATTGCTTCCTGCACCTAATCCCATTGTTAGTTCTCTTCCAATTAATATTTTATAATCTGCATTTGAGTATAATAAATCCTGAGCATCTGTATTAACTGCTATAAATTCTCCGCCTTTGATTCCAATTTCTTTCATCCTAGAAATAGTATTTCCTCCTGCACCACCAACTCCAAAGACTTTTACCTTAGAATGTTGTTTTTTAAGAAGTTCTTCTAGTTCCCTGTCTATTTCAGCTAGTTCAGGGTCCTTAATAAAATCCATATTTTCAAATTCTCTTAGAGCCATGTTCCTCTTTTTATACTTCCTTTATGTCTTAAAATACTAGAATTGCTATATAAAGATTATTGTATTTTAACCATAGCTATTTGCGATAATCTTTAGTCCATTCAAAATTAAAAAAAACAATCAAAATTTTGAAGGTATAAAGATTATTATAATAATAACATATCTTTATAGTGTATTATAAGTGTAAAAATATGAAGAATTATTGTTGTTTTTCTTCTATTTTATCAGTTTTCTCTTCAATCTTTTCTGCTTTTTTCTTTTCAGCAGTTTCATCTATTTCAAAATCAAAATCTATAATTTCATGAAATTTCTTTTTGTAAATTTCAATTAAAAAATTAAGTTTCTTTTCTCCCAAGGGTTCTTTTGGATCAGGTTTTTTGTTCTTTAGAAGAACTTTTTTATCTTTTATTTCAAAGTCATATTTTTCTCTGAAGAAAAATTCTTGAAGAGCATTTATTTTTTCTTTTATGTCCTCTACTTTTCTTTTTATTTCAAATTCATAGGTTACTTCTTTTCCGGCTAGAGGATTGTTGAAATCAACAATCACTCTTCCGCCTGAAACAGAAAGAATTTTTGCAATGTAATTGTCCAATTGTATTGTCATTCCAGGGCTAGGATACATGTCTTTTTCAAGAAAGACTTTTATTGGCATTGTTTTAATCATAGATGGATTTCTTTTTCCAAATGCTTTTTCCTGACTAAGAACTAGAGTGTATTTCTTTTGTATTTCTTTTCCAGGAAGATATTCATCAAATCCTTTTATTATCATGTCATTTCCAATGCTTATTATTAGAGGTTTTACATCTGCATCTAGGCCTATTTTTTTTGCTTCTTCTTTGTTGGTTGTGTCAAATATCTGGTTATTTGCAATTCCATTAAATTCTATTTCAACAAAATCGTTTTTTTGAACTGTTTCCATTTTTAGGAATAGAAAGATAGGTTTAAAAATTTATGGAACATAAATTTTTAACTCGTTCTGTTCTTACGAACAGAAGATTTTTAAACATGATGGAAATGAGACTATAAAATGGCAAGTAAAACAATAGAAGACTATAGAAAAGAATTAAATTATCAAGAAAGATTTAATGTAATTATTGCAGAAGGCCTTAGCATGGCTGTTGATAGTCCTAAACATGGGTTATATGAAAGACTTGATGGATTTGTAAAAGGACTTGGAAAAAGTTTATTTTTACCTGGCAGAGATCTGGATTATGATTGTGGAAATGGTCAAATAAATTTAATGCTTCTTGAGCATATTATTGTTCCTTCTGCAGAAGTTGTTCTATGTTTTTCTCAACAGTATAGAATGGGTATTATTTCTGAGGTTAGATTTCCCCATGATCCTGCAGGGTTTATATTAAGAACTGCTAGAATTTTAGAAATACCTACAAAACATTTTGTTCCAGAGATAGTTCAAGCAGATACTGCATTTGATTTAACTCAATATTCTGATTTAGAAGATGGTTTTGAAAAAGCAAAAGAATTTTTAGAAAAATTCTATGGGCATAAATAATAATAAACTCGAGCAAACCTTTATAAATATACTTTTGATTAAAATTTTAAGAAGTATGAAAAGATGGCATATAAATTAATTAATGCTGCAGAAGCAAGACCTGGAGTTGCAATAATGGTTGACGGAGTTCCATGCATAACAAAGTCAAATGATATTTCAAAAACAGGAAAACATGGACATGCTAAATGCAGAATTGAAGCAATAAGTATTTTAGATGGAAAGAAAAAGGTTTTTGCATGTGGTGGACATGATAGACTTGACTGTCCTTTAATTGAGAAGAAAAGAGCACAATTATTATCTATTGCTGAAAATAAGGCAAGCATCATGGATATGGAAAGTTTTGAAACAACTGAAATTGCAATGCCTGCTGAAGATGAATTAAGAAATGAATTACATGAAGGTGATCAAGTGGAATATTGGACAATTGAAGGTGCAAGAATAATCAAGAGGAAAATCTAAGGAGGATAAAACAATATAAATAAATGAAATCAACAACTCAAAAACAAGCGAAAACCTTTGGTTCTCAAAAACCAAGGGTTTTTGGAAACTTCAACTTTCACAAGATTGAAGTTTTTTACAAACAATGTTTTTGAGATACAGACAATTGTTTTAGCAATTCTCTGTCTGATATTTCAAAGAAATTCAACATGGCAACAAAATTACCAGCAACACAGGCAAGATTGTTTAAAAATATGTTTGTATGTAAGAACTGCAAGGCAAAATTAAGAGCAGATCCTAGGAAAATATTAGAGGGAAAAGTAAGATGCAGAAAATGTCTTAAGAAAGCATTCAGACCTATTAGGAAGAAGTAATGATTCATAAGTTTTATAATCTTAAAGAGTGTATGATAAAATAATGGGATTTAATTTTTTTCAGTATTGGATATATGATGTTATTTTTCTAATAGCATTTTGTCTATTTGTTGGAATTTTTTTGTATAAAAGAAGAAAAAATCTCCAAAGAGATGGAATAATGTATTTATATAGGACAAAAGTTGGAATAAAATTTATTGATTATGTTGGAGAAAATTATCCAAAAACTTTGAGTGTTTTTGGATTTCTTTCTATTGTTTCTGGATATTTTTTAATGGTTATAATGATATTTATGCTTGGATTATTGGTTAAGACTTATTTGTTTAATCCAAGTCTTGTTAGGACAATAAAAATTGCTCCTTTGATGCCACTTATACCCTATGTCGATACTATTTTTAAGGTTAGTTTTCTACCTCCGTTTTATTTTACCTATTGGATTATTGCTATTGCTGTTATTGCTCTTTTTCATGAATTTAGCCATGGAATAATGGCTAAAAGATATGGTGTTAAAATAAAAACAACTGGTTTTGGATTTTTAGGTCCTTTTTTAGCTGCGTTTGTAGAACCTGATGAAAAAAAGATGCAAAAGAAAGGTAAATATCAACAACTATCAATACTTGCTGCAGGAACATTTGCTAATCTATTGCTTGCTATATTATTTTTTGTTCTTTTATCTGTATTTTTTGTTATAAGCTATGCTCCATCAGGAACTATTGTTGGAGGGTATATTGCAGAACCTGTTAAAATAAGTGCAATAAGTTCAATTGGGGGGATTGCATTTTCTAATTTAACTAAGCAAGATATTGCCTATGCTCTTGATAATAAGAATATTAGTGATGATATTTTGATTGATATAAGTGGTCATAAAGAACCTGCAACAAAAATAATTGTAGATAATAGGACGTACTATATGACTAAAGAATTATTGAAAGCACAATTGAATGTAACTAATCAACAGCTCATATTGTTTCCAAGCTTGCCTGCGATTGAATCTGGAATAAGAAGTGGAGAAATTATATTTGAAATAAACAATGAAAAAATAGGGGATATTAATGATTTGAGTAGAGTATTAAATAAAAGTAAGGTTGGAGAAGTATTAATAGTAAAAACAAGATATAATAATAGTATAAATGAATATGAATTAACACTTGGACAATATCCTGCTGTAAATGGAAAAGCTGTTGTTGGAATTGTTTTCTCACAGACAGATGATTCAAGATTAATGGTTAAAATAAGTAATTTTTTCAATTTCTTTAAAAAACCATCTACTTATTATTCTCCTAGATTTAATAATAATTTGATTATATTCATCTACAATCTAATATGGTGGTTGGCATTGATTAACCTAAGTGTTGCATTGATGAACATGTTGCCAGTTGGAATTTTTGATGGTGGAAGATTTTTCATGCTTAGTGTATGGGGAATAACAAAGAATGAAAAAGTTGCTGCATTTGCATTTAAAGTAACAACTTACTTGATATTATTTGCATTCTTTATGCTTATGGCTGGCTGGGCTTCTGCTATGTTTTTTAAATAAATTTATTGTTGGTAATGATAAAATTTCTATTGAGACTCGCATGCTCATCTCTTTTGATTTAATAATATTTATACTATACTCTAATCTTAGAAATGTGAATCTATGAACATTTAAAATAACTTTTTACATCATTAATAACATATAAAAACAAAGTCTAATTTTTAATAAACATGTTAAGCAAAAGATTAAAGGAAACTTTGAAAAAACAACACTATGGAATTGTTGGAAAACATTCATTGGTAGATGTTTGTGAATGGACTAAGAATTCCTTGCGTGGAAGAGGAGAATGTTATAAGCAGAAATTTTATGGAATAAAATCCCATAGGTGCTGTGAAGTAAGTCCTAGTGCATTTTGCCAGAATAAGTGCATTCATTGCTGGAGAGCAATTGAACTTTCTGAAAATAGAAAAATAAGTTTGAAGGAATGTGATAATCCTGGTGATTTAATTGATGGATTTGTTAAAGAGAGAAAGAAACTTTTAATTGGATTTAATGGAAATCCTAATACTGAGAAGAGTAAACTTAGGGAAGCATTTGAACCAGAACATTTTGCAATATCTTTGATTGGTGAACCTACTTTATATCCAAAACTAGGTGAAATGATAAAAGAACTTAGAAAAAGAAAAAAAACAAGTTTTATTGTTACAAATGGTTTGCAGCCAGAAGTATTAAAAAAATTAAGTAAACAGAAAGCTTTACCAACTCAATTATATGTTTCTATGAATGCTGGAAATAAAGAGCTTTATGATAAATGGCATAGAAGCTATGAAAAAAATGCATGGAAAAAATATAATAAAACTTTAAAATTATTAAGAAAATTAAAAACAAGAAAAGTGATTAGAATGACGATTGTAAAAGATTTGAATATGGCTAATAAAGATGCAAAAGAATTTGCAGTATTAATAAAAAAAGCTATGCCAGATTTCGTTGAAGTGAAAAGTTTTATGTCTGTTGGATATGCAAGGCAAAGAATGGGTTATGAAAAAATGCCTTCTTATAGAGAAATAAAAGATTTTGCAAAAGTTCTTGCAAAAGAAATTGGAAATAAGTATAAAGTTCTTAATGAACATGTTGGTTCAAGAATTGTTTTGATTGGAAAATCAAAATATAGAATGAAGATAAAAAAGAAAGAAATCTAAGTTTTTTCTTTTTCTTTAGTAAATTTTGTTTCTTTAAGAGCTATTCCAAAAAAAACAAATAGTATTCCTATTATATAAAATACCCAACCAAAAGTCATTAACCATAGAAAAAAATGAACTTGTCTACAATAGCCTTCTTTTCCCAATAGCTTTTGACCTGCACTTCCAATTTTAAGGTCTATTCCACCAATTTTAACTTCTGCATTACAAACAGCATCTGTAGTCTGCAGAACTTTAATTGATTTTGTCATTGATAATGACTGCATTATAAAAAATGTAAGAATAATAATAATTACTCCAATGACTATTAACACCACTTTTGCCATGGAATATTAATATTGAATAACTATATAAGTTTTTTCTTATAGGTTATCTTAATAATCTTTCAAAAACTCTCTTTGGAATTCTCTTTAGATGAATATCTAAAGTATATAATCCATTTAATTCTGCTATTGAAGCTATGAATGTTTTAGAATCTATTTCTGTTGTACCTATTACTCCAATTTCTGCCCTATCTTGTAAAGAAATAGGTCCAATAGAACCTGTATGTAATACTAACCTTTGCTCAAGAAGAGCATATTGACCATTTTCTCTTGCTTGAGGAAAAAATACTTCTGGAAGAAAATCTGGATTTTCTGATAAATACCTTACTAATGCATTTGCTGCGACTCCTACAAAACCTATTTTTGTTAAAGTTCTTCTATCGGTTTCAGGAACAATTCTTTTTACTAAATTAAGAGGAACACAATTATAGGTTCTCCAATCAAGTGTTTCTGGATTAATATCTCTATCTGTAGAAGAATATCTGTAGGACTTCACAACATTAGGTGAATCTGATTTTATCAAAGGCCTTATATTTAATGTTGCATAGGTTTTATCTTTATCCAGAAGAGAACCTCCATGACCCACAGAAGAATAGACTGCATTGCATGGAACAATAACTGGACTCTCGAGATTTATATCAAATAAACAATTTTCTTTCCAACCATTGGCAACAATAAAACCCTGGAGTTGCATTAAACCTGGTGCTATTATTTTTCCAAATCGAGAGTTTAAATGAACTTCATTTGGGTCTCCATGAAGTAGTGCAGCAAGTCTGCTATTTTCTGGTGTGAATAATGATGTCATGTAAATGGGGGATGTTGGTAATTTTTAAGGATTTGTGTGTTAAAATATGAAAATGATGATTATCAAGCTATTTTAGAATGTCTTGCTTCAAAACAAATTTAGCCAATGCCTTTTATTTCTTGTAATTCTTTTAGGCTGCACTCGAAAAGTTTGTCTAAACCATATTCAACAATAAGCCGATTGGACATGTCTATTACATTCTCCTCTTAACCGCACACTCTCTCCCAACTCTTTTCCTTCAACTCCTTTGAATTATATAATTCTTCTATCTCTAAAGATACATCTTTAATTGCTTTTTCATCTTCAACTTTTATTATTGTTTCATAGTGCGTTTTAAATGCACTATATGTGAAGTTTGCTGAACCTAGAAAGAGGATATTTTCATCTATGAGGAAGATTTTGGAATGAATTAGATTTGTGCTTTGAGGATTTATTCCTGACTTGCTATCAAATACTTTTAATCTGAATATTGATGTGTAATTGTAAGTTGATTCTTGGAGAAGATATTTTGAGAGAAATATAATTATTGTAAGTGTAAATAATGTTAATGGTATGTATAATGAAAAGACTGCCAGAGGAAGAGAGACTATAAAGATTATTAGAAAGATTAATGCTACTAAGGAGATTCTTTTTTTAAGTTGTTTTACTTTTTTATCTATGATAGGTTCTTTTTTTATTATGTCTGAAGGTTTGAAGTCAGACCAATTATTTGTTTCAAGATTATCGCAAGTAATCAAAGTTATTTGTACTCCTTTGTCATGAAGATGAATAAGCTCTTTTGTGTAATCTGGTGAAAGATAAGGACTTACTATCTTAACAGAGGTTTTAGCTTGTTTAATTGCATTTAAGATTTCAATGCCTTTTCCTCTGCCTAATTTTATTAGGGTGTTTTTGCTAGAGGTTTCCATGTTAGAGTTGTGTATTACTTAATGCTTCGGGCCCAAATTTTAGAAATCTTTCTCTGGGGCGGTTTTGCTTTGGAAAATCTAGGATTTTCATGATAATATATAATATTAAGATGCTACTGAATTATAAAAATATGACTGATTCCCATAGTTCTCGCTTGTGAGAACTAAATTATTTTGGATATTACTAGAATTCTCTTTTATTCTGTATATTCTTCTAACTTCTCTTGATTTTTATTATTTGTTATTTTCCAAGAAATATTTTCAACAACTCCTGGTTCTTTCATGCCTTTGCATTTATGAACATCGATGTTTGCTTCAATACAACCTCTACAGTCATTCATCAATGTTTTCTTGCATGTCGGGCATTTTGCTGTTGCTTTCATGCATCTGTGACATGTAATGAGTATTTTAAGCTATGCTATTAAGAAAAAGTTATATCTAGCATTTTACATAAAAACAATTCCGTCTTTTGTTAATGCAGTAAATCTTATTCCTGCAGGAAGATTAAGAATTGCTGAAATAAGAGCCATGTGCTCTTTGCCATTGCCAGAGGCAATTGAAAGTGCTGCTTCTGTACCTTTTATTTTTCCCTTTAATTTTCCAAGAATCTCTTCTTTTAGGTCAACAATTCCTGTTGATTTTACTTCAATGAATTCAAAATCTTTTTCTACATTGAATTTTCTTGCAAATTCATCTCCAATAATGATTATAGAATCCCAATCTCCCCTGTTAATTACACCTGCAACCTGTCCCCAGGTTCCTTCTCCTGCACCTAAAAAACAAATCAATTCCATTTTCTTTATTAAAATGATTGATTTGTTTATAAGGATTTATATTATTAAATATTTATCTTATATTGGCAATGTAGGGTGTTAAATAAACAGATAGATAGAATTAAAGCAAAAAGTTTATATATCAATTGATATATAGTACATTATGGAAAATGGAATAACTAATCTTCTTGCAAGAAGTCCAACTCTAGACACAGTTTTAATGGTAGAGAAAACTATTGAAGATTATAGCGGAGAATTTAATAGAACAGACTTATGGAAAAAGCTTCCAAAAAAAGTTATGTGGCAAACCTATCTTGTTGTCCTAGATTATTTACAAAGTATAAACAAAATAGGCATAAGTAAGGATGGATTTTTAGTATATATTTGGAGTCCAGATTTAGCAAAAAGATTTAGAAATAGAAAAAGATATTAAAATGAGAATCTTAAAGCCATCAGAGGTTGTTTTCGCAGAAGACCAAATTGAAAATGATTTTAATAAACTTAACAATAAGGAAGATATCAAAAAAGGTATTTTGAGAGCAATAGAAGATATAAAACAAAATGCTTTCTGTGGAATTCCAATACCAAAAAGACTTTTTCCAAAAGAGTATGTACAAAAATATCAAATAAATAACCTTTGGAAATATGATCTTCCTGATGGATGGAGATTAATTTATAGTCTTAAAACCCCAAGTAAGATTCAAATTCTAGCAATTATTCTTGAATGGTTTGACCATAAAGAATATGAAAGAAGATTTCATTATCATTGATAATTAGATTAGCTTTATATATTATTAATTATTGTTTTAGATATAAAGAAGAGACTAAATCATTAATGTTAATAATACAGATGAGTTAAGTATTAAGCTGGGAGATATATTCTTATGCTATTGCTGAACTAACTTATTTTACATTAGATAACAATAAAAAAGGAAATAAAACAAACTCAAAAATCAGCGAAAACCCTCGGTTTTATCAAGAAGATTTTTGAGATACAGACAATTGCTATGCAATTCTCTGTCTGTTCGTTTTCCTCTAAAAAAACAAACAACATGAAAGACATACCCCTTGCAGAGATTACGCTTAGAAAATATGAAAAACCATCTAATTTAGAGAAAAGAGAGTTGGTTAGAAAAATATGTTTGTCCTTGGGACTGCTTCAACTTGGAGATTCAAGAGATATTATTGTTGATATTTTAATGGTTTTAATTGAAGCTAACAAAACTAAGGAGAAATTAACCAGTGATGAGATTGGTAAAAAGGTTGAAGAATTAAGAAAAAACTATAGTCTTGATATGAAAGGACTTGCTGAATCTAATATAAGACGGCAGCTTAAGAGGCTGAGAGATTATATGATTGTGGATAAAACAGAAAATAAGTATTATCTGTCTGAACATTCTTCATTAAAAGAAATATTCATAGGAAGTATAGAGAAGTTTGTAATTCCTCAGATAATTGAGAGAATTAAAGAATATTTGCATGAGTTGGATAAATAAAATCAAAGAATTCTAGAAAATAAAGTGTTAAAAAGATAATAAAAAATTATAAAAATAAAAAAATAAAGGAAAAATCAGATTTTATAACTTTTTCTTTTTTGTTGCTTTTTTCTTCTTTGCTGTCATGTTATTTATTCCCCCTTTGTAAGAATATTCCTAAACTTTTTTAAGAACAATTAGTTAATTATAGTTAAAATTATATTTAAATGTTTTTATTACTCCAAATAAATGAAAAATTTACGACGATAAATTTTTGCCTTAAAAAAATATTTTTTAGAAATTTTGGAAAAAATATTCATTTTCTAGTAAATTTTGGAAAAAACTAGCATAGATGCCTTGATTTATTATAAGAAGTAGCAGATTATTTTTGAAACATTACTAATAATTCATAAAAAAAACAGTTAGAAATGTTTAAAAACCCATTTTGGATTGAATATTTAATCACACTACATCAATCAGCTCTGATTTTCTAGAGTTTGATTGCATAGGTAGTAGATTAGGAAATTAATATGAATGAAAAAGAAAATCTTTAGAAGATTTTCAGTTTCTTCCATTTTAATTAAACATAAGGAAAACAAAAAATGTCAGAAGAAGAAGGCTTTTTGAAAGCAATACAAGAATTAAGAAAGATTAGTACTAAAAGGAAATTTGATCAAACAATTGATTTAATTGTAAATTTGAAGGATTTTGATGTTAGAAGAGAGGCTTTTAGCTTGATTGTGCAGGTTCCTTTTAAAGTTAAGGATAGAAAGGTTGCTGGATTTTTAGAAAAAAAATCTAAGATTGTTCATACTATAGTTAAAGAAGAATTTGGAAACTTTAAGGATAAAAAAGATTTAAAAAAATTAGTTGGAGAATATGACTTTTTTATATCAAATGCAAAATTAATGCCGTCTGTTGCTACAACATTTGGAAGAACTCTTGGTCCTGCTGGAAAAATGCCATCTCCTCAATTAGGAATAATTGTTTCTGAAGAAGATGGAATGATAAATGATGTTGTTAAGAAAATTAACCATGCTGCTAAGATAAAAGTTAAAGAACCTAGTATAAAAGTTCCTTTAGGACTTGAATCTTTAAAAGATGATGAAATAATGAAGAATTGTGTTGCGGTTTATCATAAATTAATTGAAATTCTTCCTAGAAACAAAGACAATGTTAGAAATGTTAAAATCAAATTTACAATGAGTAAACCAATTCTAGTGGAGATATAATGGCAAAATCAACAGGAGCTTCTTTGAAAGAGAAAAAAGTAAAAGAACTAGTTGAAAAAATAAAAAAAGCAAGAAGTTTAATGGTTGTTTCAATAAAAGGGCTTCCTTCAAAACAATTTCAGGATATTAAAAAATCAATAAGAGAGCATGCTTTTATCAAGGTTGAAAAAAAGAATATTTTAACAAGAGCTGTAAAGGAATTGAAAAAAGATTCTGCATTGCCTCTTGAAAGCCATATAAGTGATAGTTGTGCATTTGCTATTTCAGATATAGAGGGCTATGAACTTGCTGGAATTCTTGCAAAGAAAAAAACTCCTGTTTTTGCTAGAGCAGGACAGATTGCTCCAACTGATATTGAAGTAAAAGAAGGTCCTACTGATTTGGTCCCTGGACCTGCAATTTCTGAACTAGGTGCATTGGGAATACAGATTTCAGTTGAAAATGGAAAAATCGCAATTAAAAAAGATAAAATTATTGTAAAAGAAGGAAGTGTTATACATGAGGGAGCTGCTGCTGTTCTTCAGAAATTAGGAGTACAACCTTTTTCAGTTGGATTGAATCCTGTTGCACTATATGATGTTAAAGAAGAAAAAATCTACACTGACTTAAAGATAGATTCTGATGCTGTTATAGCTAATTTGAAAAATAGTGCTGCAAGATCACTTGGATTTGCTCAAAAGATTGTTTATGTTTGCAAAGAAACAATTGGTTATTTCCTTGCTAAGGCAAACATGGAAGCAAAGGCAATTGAAACTAAGACTCAATTAAATTCACAAGGAGGAACAGCTTAAGATGGAATATGTTTATGCAGCTCTATTATTGCATAAGGTTGGAAAACCTGTAAATGAAGAACATTTACATAAGGTTATTCAAGCAACTGGTGCAACAGTAAATGAGAGCAAGATAAAGAGCATTGTTGCTAGCTTACACGGCGTTGATATAGACGCTGAAATCGCTAATGCAGTTATAGCAAGTGCAGCACCAGCAAGTGGTGGAGCAAGTGCAAAGCCTGCAGAAGAGAAGAAAGAAGAAAAGAAAGCAGAAGAATCAGCAGCAGGACTTAGCTCTTTATTTGGTTAATTTTAATATAAAATTAAAACTGAATAAGAGCAAACCCAGTCATAAATTGATTAGGGATATCTGCTGCAAACATAGTTTAGGCTGTTCGCACCAATATAATTGAAATAAGGATTCTTGTAATATAATAATGTTTTTAAAGTTGTAATTCTATTTTTAGTTATGAGTTATCAAGTGCTGATTTAATTAGATCTCTTAAGAAAAAAGGGATGAAATTAGGAAAGCCTGTTTCTGCAATTATGGTTCCTGTAAAAAAAGAGAGTATGATCCTGTTGACACAACTAAAAAACCAACTGCAATAAGTATTGAAACCTATGCAGTAACAAGGGGAATTATTATGAGAATTCATGAAGATTCTAAATTAATTGCTTATTGTGCAGAAACTTCTGAGGAAGTCCTTAAGAGAATGTTTCCAAGATATACTGTTACAAGTTTTAATGAATATGAGTTTTTTGAAAGTGGAGATATTGGAAAAGATATTCCTCTTTTAGGAATTGGAATTTCTGGAACAGATCAGTTTTCAGGAATACGGGGAGTAGAAATAACTGGAAATCTTGAAGAAATGTTGAAATTAGCTCGGCTTGTTAAATTAAAAAGAGCAAGACCTGTTAATCCTAGTCAAGTAAGAACTATCTTAAGAAATGTATGCACTGAAACTTTTATGCATAGAATATCCAAAGAGTATAATCAATGGAAATATGATACAGAACAAATTGCTGCAGTTCTTAAACCATATTCCAAATAATTCTAGAATAATAACATTTAATAATCAGATTAATTCTATAATATAATGGGATTAGATGAATATCAAAAAGATGTTGATGAATGGGCAAATCAGTTTGATCCTGCTTACTGGCCTGCATTGGAACAACTTGCAAGACTCACTGAGGAGACTGGTGAAGTTGCAAGGGAGATAAATCACTTGCATGGAACAAAGAAAAAGAAGAGCTCTGAAGAAACAAAGGAATTGAGTGATGAATTAGTTGATGTAATTTTTACTATCTGTTGCATTGCAAATAATCATAAAATCAATCTTGATGAAGCTTGGGCAGAAATGATGAACAAGAAGATGTATGGAAGAGATAAAAATAGATTTGAGAAGAAAGAATAGTTCTATTGTTCTATCTATTGAAAACATTTAAAAATAATGAATATCTACCAAAACTGGAAGAAGAGTTCTGATATATAAATGACAATAGATCATAGTCCGGTTTCAATTGTAAGAGAAGGATATTTCCCTAGAGATATTTTAAATCAACTTAGAAGATATTGTGATAATTTTAAACCATTGCCTGCTAAATCAACCCATGAAAAATATGGATTATATGTTCCTGAAACTCCTAGTCTTTTGGTTGTTTCTAAATTAAGGGGGGATAGAAGATTAGGTCCTAATGGTGTTAATCTTTATGCGGCATTTACTTCCTATTCTGAACAAGGAGATCTTGAGATGATTGCGGATTTTGAAGCTAGAACTGGCATTAATGTTCAAAGTGCACATCCAAATTTAAGACTTATTGGAATGATTATGGAACTTGTTTTTGAAGAAATTTTTAGAAAAGGTCCTCAGGCAATGGATATTTTAGCAAGAATGTAGATTGCTAAAAAAAATTTCTAATTCTTTAACCAAAAACATTTAAAAGCTGATATATTCTTGATTTAATATTGAGCTGTGGGACACGATACATTTTGTCTGCAGCAGGGAAAATACAGTATTGTTCTAATACTGAACAAAATAGAACAAGCCACGGTGTGAAAATTTGCTATTATAATTTTTAGAAAATGTATATCCTAAACAATATTTAATTTTTTAAAATAATCCTCAACAAGAATTTCAACAAGTGAAAAATCAATATTCTTATAACCTCTTAATTCACGATTTTTTAATTCTCTGTTTACGCGATTTATAATAATTTTCCTTAGTTCTTCGGCATCATTAGTGGGAAAGGCGTTATTTATAGGATTTATTTTTGCCCTATAAATTTCTGCTTTTGCAAAGCTGGACTTCAATTCCTTATCATATTTTTCCTTGATTTCTTCCTTATCTATTGCTTTCTCTAGGATACTGTGAACTATTGCATTATAAATATTTCCTACAAATAATTGAATGAGCTGATTTCTATTTTGAGCCATCTTGTTTTTTTACACCCCCCATTATCAGATTAAAAGTCTCTTTGTATAATTCTTTATAATTTTTTAGAAATTCTTTTTTATCAACTAGATTCTGTTTTAAAGATTTTTTATCTGATTTAAATAATTCTTTTATCTTTTTTTCAACTTTTTCTTTAGATATTCTTCCTAATTTTAAGAATAAGTATATAGAAACCAGGTTTTGAAGATAATAATATTTTTCTTCGCCAGTCAAAGAATCAAAAGTGTCAATTACAACCTTGCTTTTTAATAAATGCAAATCCAAAATTTTATAATTTATTTTATTTTTTTCAGGCTCTATTTTGTAAATTATTCTTTCTTTTGAAACGCATCTTGATAACATTGATTGATAAAGAGGATCAGTTGAAAGCCCTTTTATAAGAGATTTGTTATCAATCAAAATTATATGGGGTTTTATCCCTATATTATTTTTAATTTTTTCTTCTATAATCCCTATTATTTGTTTTTCTTCAGCATCACTTAGCATATTTCCTATAATTAATATATCCAAATCATTGAAGTTAAACCCATAATCTAAAAAAGAGCCTGTTATGATAATATTTTTATTTTCCACTTCTTTATCAATTATATTAAAAATCTCTTCAGATATTCTTAGCTTTATTGGCTCAATATCCTCTATATTATAAAAATAAGGCTTATTTCTTTTTACTGTTTCTATTGATATATCTAGGGGGGTTATTCTAACATAATTTCCAATAGAAAAACCAATCCTTTTCTTTGGCAAATAAATCTGGTCAATTTTACTGCCTTTTGTTATTTTTCCTATTAGTTCCATATTACGTATTATTATATACAAAGGTATATAAATATTTTGGTTTGAAATGCTTATTTAACAATCAAAAGAATTAGTTTTTAATCTTAAGATTAGGGTTTGTTTAAGCAAACCTTTTAAAAGTGCAATTCTTGTAATCTATTATTACTATAGAATACAATCTGGTTAAATAAACCAAACGTTGTGATTTTGTATAAAAGTAATATAAAATATTGCCGCTGTGGGACAATGGTACTCCAACCGCCTTGAGAGCGGTGCCTTTCGGCCTCCCGGTTCGATTCCGGGCAGCGGCGGATTTTATGTTTTATAGATGATAAAATAGCAATTTTGTTGGTTCTTAATGGCCGGAGTGGGATAAAATTGACCGATAGAATAAATTTGAATAAATATTTATTGATTATTTACTATTAGTCTGTAGATAAAATTTGCAATAAATGTTATATACTAATTAGAACTTGTACAATTATGAGTTATTCAAATCAAAATGATTTAATAAAAAGATTAAGAACTTGTCCTGCTGAAGAAAGAAAAGATATTGCATTTCAGTTAGCTAGTACAAGAAGTGATTGGGTAGTTGAGGAATTGATAAGAATATCTGATGCAGGAGTAAAATCATATACTCCAAGAAGTATTTCTACTTTATGGCTTAGATTGCCCATAAGATACGATTCAATGGACCAGGATATTGCAATTGAAGCTCTTGGACAAACTGGAAGTAAAAGAGCACTTGAACACTTAGAGAATCTGTATAAATATACAACTAGAGGATATCATACAAATTATAGGGGGAATTTAAATCTTATTTATGTAAATTTAAATGTAGTTGAAGAAGTGGGAGCATTATTAACATTCCCTAATGCAAGGGGAGACTTAAAGAAAAGATTAGGTGTAAAGATCTGGACATATAAAGTAGTTGCTGGCGGTTTATCAGGTACTACTCCATACCATGAAACTGTTGAAAGACAATCATTAGAAATGGGTTTGGCTGGATATGAAACAAATGTTATTCCTTATTATTTAATAGCTCAGGCTATCAAAAGATTAAAAGAAGAAACTAGAGAATAGTTTTCTTATTTTCCGCCTGACTGTAACACTTTCTATTGGGCTTGGGCAGCTGCGTTTCATCATTCTGTCAAAACCTTAATTTATCCTTTTTTAAAATACTAATTAAGAAACTTATAAAAGATCTTAATTCTCTTTTATATTGAGCTTTTTGAAGAACTTCATAATATTTGAATCTGCTTTTTTTTGGGATATTTATCATAGGGTACTTATTCTTATGCAGTATAAAATTTATTAATAATCTTCCAACTCTCCCATTTCCGTCTACAAAGGGATGAATTTTTTCGAATTCTGTATGAAAATATGATGCTAAAACTAGTGGGTGTAATTTGATTTTATTTGTTGAGTACCATTTTATCAAATGGGCAATTTTATTAGGTACTTCTGTTGCACTCGGAGGAATACTTCCTCCAACAAAAACTTGAACCGTCCTAAACCTACCTATCTGAGATTTTAGATCTTCCCTTAAAGTATCATATACTACTAATCTGTGTAATTCTAAAATAAATTCTTTTGACAGTTCACCACCATATTTAAGCATATAATCAAATGCTTTTTTGTGATTTATTGTCTCATTTATCTCTCTTAAGGATTTTTCTTTTGGAACAATTCCCTCAAACAACAAAAAAGAGGTTTCAGAAAGTGTTAATGTATTTCCTTCTATACCAGTTGAATCATATGTAAAAAGTGAACAGAATGCTTCATATCTATTTTCAAAGTTTTCTTTTGGTTCATTAGAGAATTCTTTTTTAAGTCTTTCTAAAAATTCTAATTCTTCATAAGACAAAAGGACTTCAAAAATCTTTAATTTTTTGTCTGCATCTTTTTCCTTTTTTTTAAGTTCTTCTTTTTCAAGATTAATTCCAAGATATATCCTTTCTTTCATTACTTTTTTTCCTTCTCTAATTGCTCTAACCCTATAATAATACTTTCTTCCTTTTTTTTCCTGAATTTCGGTATGTGTCATAATATCTTTATGGCTACATGGTTTATATATTTTTCTATCATGTAGTCATAATACCAAACCAGTGACTACAAAAAATAAGAAAAAGTAAATTGTGGTCACCTTATTCATGGGAATTATTTCCTTCTAAATGAGACAGTTTCTTCACAGGAAGTGCAGCGGCGTCCTACTTAATTATATCCCACAATATATTGTATAATCAGAGGATATTAATATTGAGCTTGCTCTTTTTATTTATGGGATTAAGAAAAAGCCTTTTGACCTTGGCTGGAATTTCATTGACAACTTTAGCTTGTGTAGGAGCAGGCTATGAATTAGGGCCATCTCTTTCTCAAGACTATTATTTGAGGAATGACACTGGAACAAAGGAGTATGGGGATTTTATCTCTAATTGTAGGAAAAATAGTGCTATTGTAGGGGCAGTAACTGGATTAGTTATTATTGCTGCTTTGGGTGGGGCAGAGGTACAACAAAAAGAAATATGGGGCAAGTGAGTCCAATGCATTGTTTTATATACCCTTATTTAATTAAATAAATATGGCAAGATTTGAAAGAAATGTATTTGGAAGAAGTAGAGATAGAGATGGCGGAAGAGATAGGGATAGTAGAGGTAGAAGCTTTGGCGGAAGAAGTAGGGATGGTGGAAGAGACAGAGATTCTAGAAGACCACTTGAGATGTTTAATGTTACATGTGATAAATGTGGTGTAAGATGTCAAGTTCCATTTAAACCAACTGGAAATAAGCCTGTTCTTTGCAGTGAATGCTTTGAAAAAAAAGATGGTTTTAGTTCTAGAGGTAATAGTTCCTCTGCTGGTGCTTCATCTGAACAATTAAGTCAAATTAATAAAAAACTTGATAAAATACTTTTAGTTTTATCTGATTTAGAACTTGAAACAGATATGGAAGCAGAAGGTGGTGAAGAATTTGATGAAGAAGAGGAAGATGATGAAGATTTAGATGAAGACAAGAATGAAGATGATTCTGAAGAAGATGTGGAAGAGGAAGAATCTGAGAAAGAAGAAAAAGTAGGATTCTAAAATTTTTTATTATTATTATATGTAAAATGATTAAGTTATGTATATCTAAGAGATACATAGATTAATTGATTTTTATTTAATGTTCTGTGGAGCTAATAATTCTTTGGAAAAAATAATCTTAAATAAAGTCAGATTATTTATTCATTAATTTATATTTCGCTATTTATGTAAAAAATATTTTATTAAAGGTTATATTATTCCATCAAAATAATTATAAACTCTAAAAGATTTGTTTTATTATGAGTTTGAAAAATAATTTTGAAAAAGCAGGACTTGCTGCATTGGTCTCAGGAGCTATGGGTGTTAATGGAAATATGAATGCCCAGGAATTTGTTCCTTATTTTGTACAACCTCCACCAGCTATTGTAATAATTGAACCGCCGATTGTTCAACAACCTATTTTGCATAGCACATGGCCATATAATGGAAGACCATTTTATCAACATATTGTCCAAGATTTTGATTTAACTTCTCTTGAACCTGGAAATTATTTCACTGTTATTGAAAGAGATACTATTTGTAATGTGTTGGGTGGATTTGGCAATGGATTTATATTAAATCCTGTTATTCCTGGAAGAATAACTCCAAATTCTAGGCAAACAACTTCTTGGAGAATAAATTCTCCTGGACATTATGAAATATTTGCTAAAGGTTCTGGAAGAAGATTAAGATTGGGTTGTGTTGATTTAGATGTTGGAAATCTTGTAAGATTCATAAAAAGTTCTCAGGGATTTGATGAAAGACATGTTATAAAACCTCATCCCTATGAGCCTGGCAAAATGATAATAAGAGAAGAGCCTCTTCCACAACCATATTCTACAACTCCTTGGAGAAGTAATCCTGATGGAAGTTTTGAAAATTCTTCATGATAATAGTTTGCTTCGGATTTACTTAAACTTTCCCAAAAATTAGCATTTAAAAAACCTTTTGTTTTATAACCCTCATGATTTCCTTGTAATAAATATACTTTTCTTGGATGTTTTTTTCTTAATTCTAAAAGATAGTCTGCATTTTCCCTAGATTCAGGCCCTCTGTCAACATAATCTCCTAAAAATACTAATCTTGTATTTGGTTTTAAATGATTAACCACTATTCTTTGAGATGTAGTATATTCACCATGGGTATCTCCAATAAAGACAATTCTTCCTTTGGGTTGTAAATCAACAAGGTTCATAGAAATAGCTGAAATAATAAGTTTAAAAGATTAATTATAATCAGAAAAATATTTAAAGTATATATTCTATCATATACTATGAAAAGTATAGTATTTAGTACTATATATTTTGTAATTTTTCTATTGGTCGGATTATTTGGAACTGGCTTTGTTCTTGCAGATGTTAATTCAAGCATGACTATTGAAGTTGATTTAATTGATTTTACTCCTGTCATTGGAATACAGGTTCCGGATAATATTGATCTTGGAAATCTTAGTAAAAGAACAATGAAGACTAGTAATTACCGGGTAGACATTAATAACACTGGAAATATTAACATTACCATAACACCTGAATTAAAAAATCCCTCTGAAGAAATACTTAGTTATTTATTTTTCCAGAGAAGAACAACAGAAGACTATCAGCGGATTGGAAACTGGAGCTTATTTATTCCTGCATCAAAAACTTCAAATCCTGAAGATGAATACTGTTATATTAAATTGGATTTAAATAGTTATGAAAAAAATATAGACAATGATATCTTTAATTATAATGGTCAAATTATATTCATTGCAATGCCTGCATAAATTAAAAAATATTCTATTTATTTTTGTTTTAATATCATCATTAACTCTACTGAATGCGGGAGAAATAAAGATTTCTCCAACTAAAATTAATTTATATGGTAATCTAAATGATAAACTGTGTGATAACATTAAAATCTATTCGGATTACAACATTATTAATGTAGAAACAAAATGGTCAAATAAAAATTCTCATAATCTTATAGAATATAATATTAGCTTGGATAATCTTGGAATAATTGAAGAATTTAATAAGACAATCTATATAAAAAGTTATGATAATCGCGAGTTTTGTTTCATCTTTACTAAACCTGGTAAATACAATGGAGCTCTTGTTTTCCTAAATAATCAAAGCTTTGTTGGAGCAGGTTTATGGATTAGTGCAAAAGTTATTGATAACTCTACTGAAAATAATATTAATTCAAGACTCATTAGCATAACTGGTAATATAATAAAGGAAAAAATAGATAATAATTTTAATTTTTTATTAGTCCTTCCATCGTTCTTACTTCTTTTATTACTAATCCTAATAATAAAATATAATTTATCTGCAGAAAATTTAGAAAAATTTCCTGAATAGTTTTTTAAAAAAACCTGGTTTTTCTTCTTCTATTTGAGTCACAGGAAAAGTTCTATAACTTATTTGAGGCTTTTCCTTCATTATCGGTGCTTTATAGGCTAATTGCTCATTGGCAAGATCTATTGCTTTTTCAACAGAAACTCTGGAATAACCCTGGGACATTAGTGAAAATTTTAAAGAATCTAGAGTATATCCCTTGGCTATATTTCTTTTTACATATTCTGCTAATTGCTGAGTATAATCTTCTGGTCTGTACATGGATTATTATGGGATTAGCAAGATAAAAAGATTTCTATGATTGAAATGATTATGTTCTAAAGCTTGTTTAGGGGTCACTCTAGAAATATTTTTATAGTTGGTTTTTTTACTCAAATAAAGAAAGATGGTGAATATTGAATTTTTAACTAGTATAATAAGTAATTTAAGTCCGGACTTATTAATATTATTTGAAATAGGTATTATTATTATAATTGCTACTGTATTTGCTTATTTAATAAAAGCATTAAAACAACCAATAATTCCAGGATATATTATTGCAGGAATATTAGTAGGACCTTTGGTTTTTGGACTTGTAAAAAATCAAAGTCTTATTAATTCATTATCTGAAATAGGTGTTGCTTTTTTAATATTTACTGCAGGATTGGAAATAAAATTAAAAAAATTAAAAGAGGTTGGAAGTACTGTTGGGATTGTGGGGGTATTCCAGGTATTGATTATATTCCTTATTGCATTTGGTGTTAGTATTTTGTTTGGAATTGGAAATCAATCTGCTATTTATGTTGGGCTTGTTGTTGCATTCAGCAGCACTATGGTTGTTTTTAAAATTTTAAGTGATAGAAGAGAATTAAATAGTTTGCATGGAAGAATAATCATAGGAATATTATTAATACAAGATGTAATTGCAATAATTGCACTTCTTGTTCTTTCGAGTGATTTTTCTTTAATGAGTCTATTAAACGTTTTTGTAAAGGGACTATTATTTGTAATCATTGCAGTAATATTGTCTAAAATTATAAATCCTATATTAAAAGTTTCTGCAAAAACTCACGAGTTGATGTTGTTGGTTTCAATATCATTTTTGTTCTTATTTATAATAGGTTCTGTTTTAGGTGGATTTTCACTTATTATCGGAGCTTTTTTTGCAGGAATCTCTCTTGCAAATTCAGATTATAAAACTGAAATAGAGGGAAAAATAACTCCCTTAAGAGAATTTTTTGCAGTCATATTTTTTGTTGCATTAGGGATGCAATTAAGATTAATAAAAATGGATTTAGTATATTTATTTGCCATATTGTTCGGACTTGTGATTATTGTTAAACCATTCATAACTATGTTTTTAGTCAGAAGCTTTGGTTATAAAAAAATCACCTCTTTTTTTACTGGAAATACTCTTGGACAAACAAGTGAGTTTTCTTTAATACTTGCAACAATGGGGCTTTTGTTAGGACAGATTAGTCAGGGGTTATTTAGTACACTTGTACTTCTTACCATATTTACAATGTCCTTGACTATTTATTCTGTTAAATATCAGAAGAAATTGGCAAAATTATTTGATTGGCCACTTAATATATTGAATGGAATTGAAACCAGAAAAGATAATCTTGAATATCACGAAGAAGATGGGAAAAAAATTGTTATAATTGGATGCCATAGGATGGGAAGCTTATTTATAAAAGAATTTGAAAAAAACAAAAAAGAATTATTTGTTGTTGACTATAATCCTGATATTATAAGATCATTAATAGAAAAGAAAGTTCCATGTATTTATGGGGATTTTGCAAATGAAGAGGTATTTGCCAAGATAAATATGAAAAAAGCAGAAATTGTAATAAGTACAATTCCTGATCTAGAGGATAATCTTTTATTGGTTAAAAAAACAAGAAAGGCTAATAAAAATGCATTAATATTCATTGTTGCAGATAGAATAAGCGAAGCATTGGAATTATATGGTGTTGGTGCGGATTATGTTATTCTTCCACAGGTTTTAGGTGGACAAAGAGTTTCTAATATAATGGAAAAAATAATGCATAACCGGCTTGAATTAATAAAATTAAAAAAAGATCATATTGCTTATCTTAATTCAATACATAATATATTGTATTAGATATCATACAAATGCTTTTAAATTTCTATTTTTAATTAATTCTATGAATTTGTTTAAAGATGAAAAAGGACTTGCAAGGATATTGGCTGCGCAACCTGATTTATATCCTCAATTAAATACTGTTTTGAATTCCTTGGCTGCAAATAAACTTTTAGATGAAAGAGTTGAAGAAGGTTTAGCAGATACAAGAAAAACACTTGAACAGGCAAATGCTGTTGCAAGAGAATCTGATTATTTTGTTTTTCAAACCTATGATTCTTGGGGAGATGAACAATATGGAAAGGGTTCTGGATATTCTGTTTTTCAAAAAGTTAATGATAAAATGGTTCGAAGATTGGGGATAGTTGAAGTCCCTCCCCCATTGGAGGTTGTTCTTAATTTTTTAAGGAAAAATCAAGTAAAAAGAGTTTTTACAACAAACATACCTTTAGATGGATATTTTGGAATTCAATATGAAAGTTTTAGTGGTACTGATAATCAAGATGTTATAAGGCAGGATATGGTTGATGAAACACATGTTGAATTGTTTAAAGAACAGGGCATTGAATTAGTTATTTTAGGTTGATTAAGAAAACTCAATTACTTTGTCTTTGTCTTTCTCATAGAGATTTTTTGCTTGATGAAGTTTTTCTTCAGATTCTGTATAAATTGTAAAAATAGTTTCTCCTTTTTCAACAACATCTCCTTTTTTCTTATGTAAATAAATCCCTGCTACTTGATCTTCAGGACATCCTGCAAATCTAGCTATTTTATTTATTATCATATTATCAAAATGAAGTATTTTTAATTTTTTATGGGCTTTTATTTCTAAGGAAAAACTTGGAGTCTTGAAATGATTTAAATGCCCTTCTTGTGCATTTATTATTTGCTTAAATTTTTCAAATGCTTTTCCTGAGTTAAGTATTTCCATTGCCATTTCATATCCTTTTCCTTTTTTTGCTTTTCCTACAAGCTCTAAAATAACTCCTGCTAAATAAACAGATTTTTCTTCCAAATCCTTTGGGGAATTTTCTCTTTTTAATACCTTAATAACATCTTTTACTTCCAAAATAGGCCCTATTCCATTTCCTATTGGTTCTGTCCCATCTGTAAGAACAACTGCCATTTTCAATCCAAATATTATTCCAAGCTTAATGAATTTTTCTTTTAAATGAATGGCTTGTTTTTTTGAAACTTTTGCAGATCTTCCACAGGGAATATCAATGAGCACATATTTGCTTCCAACTGATATTTTTTTTGAAAGAATACTGGCTAATAATTGGGGTGTTGAATCTATGTTTATTAGTCGTTCTATTTTTATTATTTTATCATCAACAGGAGCTAATCCAAGAGCTCCGCCCCATACTAAACAGGCATTTGTTTTTTTTATTATCTTTTTAATTTCTTCTATTGAAAACTCTACTCTTGCTATTGTTTCTATAACATCTGCTGTTCCTGCTGCACTTGTTATTGCTCTAGAAGAGGTTTTTGGCATTATTAATCCTGTTGAAGCACAAATTGAGACAACAATAGGTGTTGTCCTATTTCCTGCAATTCCTCCAACGCAATGCTTATCAACAACCTTCCCATTAAGATTTATTCTATTGCCACTTTCAACCATGGCCTTGATTAAATATTTTGTTTCTTTCATGGACATTCCTTTTGTATAAACCGCTGAAATGAAAAATGCTACTTCAACTTCTGTCAAGGCATTATCTGCAATATCTTTTATTATTTCATTGATTTCGTGTTTTTCTAATTTCTCACCCTTTAATTTTTTCTTAATTAAAGAAATGCTCTTGGGATGTTCTGTTATTTCTACACTAACAAATTCTTTATCTTTCAATGCAAGGATTTCTAGAATTTCTTCTGATACTGCTATTTCATTTGGTTTGATTATTCCAGAAACTGTGTCAACTATTGAAATTATTTTATTTTTATGATTATTTTTTATTACAACCCTATTGCCAACATGAAGACTCATTTTTTTTGCAGTTTTCTCATGAATCATGCAAACAGGCCTTCCTGTCAAAAACCTCAATTTTTTTATTTTTAATCTCATAATCAATTTCCTTCTAATACATGTTTTCTATATATCTCTATTACTAATATTACATAAGCTAATATTAATGGACCTATAATAAGGCCTAAGAACCCAAAAGCCAATAGGCCCCCTAACATTCCTATCAGAATAATTCCAGTATTTATCTGGGTCTTTTTTGAAAGAATTAAAGTTCTTATTACATTATCAACCAGACTTACAACAAAACTTCCATAGATTAAAAGACCTATTCCTGCTGTTGTGTTTCCTGATGCAAATAAATAAATATCAACTGGAAGCCAAATAAGCCATGCTCCAAAAACAGGGATTATTGATACTATTGATGTTAAAAACGTCAAAAGTATTACATTTGGAACTCCAAATATATAATAACCTATTCCTGCAAAAACACCTTGAACAATTCCAACAAAAATCTGGCCTATTAAGACTGAATTTGTAATGTCCTTGAATTGTTTTAAGAATTTATCTTCATTTTCTTTTTTTAATGGAGAAAATGATTTAAAATAATCTATTGCTTTTTTTCCATCCTTAAGAGCAAAAAAGAAAGTAAAAATAGTTACTGCTGCCTGAAGAAGCAGGTTTGGAAGATTGGAAACTATTTTGGTAAATTCTTTTAAATAAAATGCGACTAGATTTGTAAGATGCTCACTCAAAGAACTTATTACACTTTCTGAAATTCCTGATGTTGATATAAAATCTGGAACTAATTTTCTTACCAAATCAACACTATCTAATTTTTGAACAATCAAATAGAATTCAACAATCTGATTAAATATAATCCCAAAAAATAAAACTAAAAGAACTACCAAAATTACCAATAAGAAAGTGCATACAAATATTGCTGACAATAATTCATTTTTTATTTTTCCAAGAATAAATTTATGAACTGGATAAAGAATATAGGCAAATAAAATTCCATAAATAACAGCATATAGGACTTGATATAGAATTATTGCAGTCAGTATAAATAAAGCTATTACTAAAATATAGTTAATTAAGTCTTTGGAACGATGTTTGTCAATCATGGTTATAGATAAAGGATATTGTTTATAAAAGTTACTAAAAAATCACTTATTCTTGGGAGTAAAGTTTATAAAGAAAATTTTACCTGATTAAATATGGATTGCTTTATAAAAAAAATATTTGATGGGAAAAATGATGAACTAGTTCATAATCAATTTCAAAAATTTTCTAGGGGGGTGTTTACTAAAAGAGCTATGCTCAAATTCAAAGATTCTTCTGGAAAACTTACAATAGATACAACAAGTGAATATGCAAGGGAACTTGCAAGACTTATGGGTGAAAAACTTGGAAATAATAAAACTCATGTTACAGGTGCATTAATTTCTGCACTTGACTTAGAAGGATTCAAGTATGAAGAAAGAAAAATGGCAATGGGTGTTAGGAAGTATATGATTAACAGGGAAATGACTGGAAAGGAAATAGTAGATATCTGTGATAATATATTAAAAGCTTTTGTTGCTTTTTCATTTAAATGTGGTGATGATGAATTAAAGATTAAGGATAAATCTCCAAAATCAGCAAAAGGAGCTAGTTCTGCTAAAAAAGAGGATGAAGTATTAAAGATTGATTTTTGTAAATTAAAAACAACTGATAGAAAATTGATTGAGGGGTTGGTTTTTGATCCTGAAGCAAAAGGAGCAAAGAAAATTGAAATCCATCATGATTTTATTATAGAAGACATTGTTATTCCTCCTGAACTAAAAAATGAAAAAGATTTTGCAGTTGTAAGAGAAAAGGCATTAAGAAAAGGAAAGATTATAAGATATTTGGATATTGATGGAAAAAAAACAAAAAAAGAGATTGAGTTTGCAGCATGATCTTGCGCAAGCTTTATAAACCTTCTTCATATTCAATTTTTAACTAATATTATTAATTATTAGTTAAATTAGTAAAAAATAGAATTTTGCTGATAACATACTCTTTTAAGAGTAAGGTTCAGAAATCATAAATATTTCTGGATTTGATACTATATTGTTAATGTGTAACAAATACGATGATGAGCAAGAAGCTTAATTGAATTTGAAGAACATATTTACAATTATTGTAACACTAATAATTAGTAAGTCTAAAAAACAACATGACAAAACACGGAACAACAAGACATGGAAGCTTGCAATTTTGGCCAAGAAGCAGAGCTCAAAGATTTTTACCTGATGTTAGTTGGAATGCTATTAATCTTAAAGAACCTGGATTACTTGGATTTATAGGATATAAAGTTGGAATGAGAAGTGCTTTTGTTAAGGATAATTCTCAACATTCATTGACAAAGGGAAAAAGAATTATTATTCCTGTAACAATTATTGAATGTCCTACAATGAAAATCCTTTCTGTAAGATTTTACAAAGACGGAAAAGTAATGGGCGAGTCAATGAATCAAAATGTTGAAAAAGAGCTGAAAAGAAAAATAAAAACTCCAAAAAAAGTTTCTAAAAAAATAGAAGATTTTAAAGATTATGATGATATAAGAGTTGTTGTGTATTCTCAGGTTAAAAAAACAGGTATTAAAAAAACTCCTGACATAAAAGAAATTGGACTAAGTGGAAGTTTAGGCGATAAATTAAAATTTGTTCAAGATAATTTTCACAAAGAAATTTCCATAAAAGAAGTTTTTAAAGATGGTATTGTTGACATAAGGGGAGTTACAAAAGGAAAAGGTTTACAAGGAACTGTTAAAAGATTTGGATTAACATTAAAGGCGCATAAATCTGAAAAAGGAGTAAGAACACTTGGTTCTGGGGGACCATGGCATCCTTCAAGAGTTGATTATACTCAACCAAGAGCAGGACAAATGGGATTTTTTACAAGAGTTGTTTACAATAGTAAAATAGTTTTAATTGGAAACATAAAAGAAAAAAATATTAATCCAAAAGAAGGATTTCAAAATTTTGGAAATATTAATACAGATTATATTGTATTACAGGGAAGTGTTCAAGGTCCGCAGAAAAGACAACTTATTATAACTCATGCTTTAAGGCCAATTAAAAAGATTTTAAGAAGACAATATGAGTTTGTGGAGTTGAGATAAAATGAAAATACAAGTGCTTGATATTGAAGGAAAGAAAACAAAAGAAATTACAACAAAATTGTTTGAAGAACCAATAAGGGAAGACATTATATACAAAGTAGTAGAAGCTGAAAAAATAAAACAACCTTATGCTCCAAAACAATATGCTGGAATGAACAGAAGTGCTAGTGGAAGTGTTCTTCATACAAGACATGACTGGAAATCAGACAGGGGCAGAGGAATGTCAAGATATCCAAAGAAAAAAATGTGGAGAAGAGGAACTCAGTTTTCATGGGTTGCTGCAATAATTCCAAGTGCAAGGGGCGGAAGACGGGCTCATCCTCCAAGAGTTGAAAGAAGAGAATTAAAAATAAATAAAAAAGAGGCTTTAAAGGCATTATTTTCTTCACTTACCTATGTTTCTTCATTAGATCATATAATAAAAAAATATTATTCTCTTGAAAATAAAAAAATTGAGATGAAATTTCCATTGGTTGTTGAAGATAAAATATTAACATTAAAATCAAAAGATTTCTTAAACTCATTAAAAAAAATATTAGGGGAATTATATTCTATAAGTGTGCAGAAAAAAACAATCAGGGCTGGAAAAGGAAAACAAAGGGGAAGAAAATACAAAAAAAATGCAGGATTATTATTGATAATTGGAAATAATGAAAATATGAAATCAAATGGAATTGAAAATCTAAAGGTAAAAGATTTAAGAGTTAGTGATTTAGCTGAGTGTGGTGCAAGAATTACAATGTTTACTGAAAACGCTATAAAAGATTTAGAGATGATTGGGGAGAAATCAAAATGAGAATATCAGTAATAATCAATAACAATAATAAGAATGCAAGCAAGATAAAGCTACTTGAATATAATTTAATTAAATTTAACATTAACAATACTAACTAAAATGAAACCTGTAACAACTGAAAAAGCAGTAAGAATGATTGAATTAAACAACATAATCACAATTGAAGATGACAGAAGGAAAACAAGAACTGAAATAAAAAAAGAGTTTGAAGATACATTTAAAGTTAAAGTTGATAAGATGAACACTTTGATAACTGGAAATAGAAAAATATGTTATATTAAATTAAATCCCAAATATCCTGCAATTGATGTTGCAACAAAATTGGGAATGATATAAGATGAAAATAAATATTTCAAAAACAGCGAAAACCTTCGGTTTTGTCAAACAGGTTTTTGAAAATACAGAGAATTGGAGGAATTCTCTGTCTGATTAAATTTCAGAGAAATTTAACATGGGAAAACGAACAACAGGACGAGCAAAGGGAAAAGGAAGTTTTACATTCCAAGTTAGAAAAAAAGCCTATGTATATAGGATTTCCTATCCTAGAATAACTGTTAATGGAAAAGCTAAGATAAATAAATTATTTAATTCTCTTGCACATACATCTCCTTTAGCTGAAATAAGAATTGAAAAAGATAATTTTTATGTTCCTGCTTGTGATGGAGTTTATGAAAGGCAAGAAATAATGATTGGTGGGAATGAAATTAAAAATGGGAACATATTAAAACTAAAGGATATTCCCCAAGGAACAAATGTTTTTAATCTAGAAATATTTCCTGGAAGCGGTGGGAAATTAATCAGATGCTCTGGAACAAACGGAATTATTGGGATCAAGGATGAAAAAAGTGTTGAAATAATAATTAAAAGAAGAAGAATAAGATTAAACCCTGAATGCAGAGCAATAATCGGTTCTGTTTCTGGAAGCGGAAGAGCATTAAAACCATTGGTTAAGGCTGGAAAACAACATCATAAAATGTTATCAAGGGGTAAGAAATGGCATAGAACCTCTGCAATTAAAACTAATGCAGTTGATCATCCATTTGGTAGTGGAAGAGGAAAGAGAATTAAATCAAAGATTGCTCAAAGAAATGCTTCACCAGGGCAGAAAGTTGGTCACATAAGACCGAGTAGAACTGGACATATTAAATAAAATGGTACACAATATAGAACAAGACGAAGATGAAATGCTTAAGAAGAAAGAACAGACTTACAGAGGCTTAGGTATCGAAGAATTAAAAAAAATGGATATAAGAGAATTTGCAAAATTGTTAAAGTCAAATGAAAGAAGAACAATTATGAGGCAATATGGGGAAATTGAAAGATTTTTGCTAAGATTTAATAAGAAAACTATAAAAGGAAAACAAATAAGAACTCACCAAAGAGAACTTGTTATTGTTCCAAAAATGGTTGGATTAAAAATAAATGTTCATAATGGAAAAGAATTTTTTCCAGTTGATATAACAATAGATATGTTGGGAAATAGACTTGGAGAATTTGCAGTTACAAGATCAAAAGTTAAACATGGAGCAGCAGGTATAGGTGCAACAAGGTCAAGTGCATCTGCATCAGTGAAATAAATGAAAATATCATTAATAACAAATAACAATAAAGAATATGCAAGCAGGATAAGTCTACTTAGATATAACTCCTTAATATTAAACATTAATAATACTTATGATTAAACATGGCAGAACAAAAAACACAATTAATTGAAAAAGAAATAAAAACAGCAGTTGTAAATGGAAGAAATCTTCCATTGGGATTAAAATATGCAATTGCACTTAGTAATTTTATAGGAAAAAAGGATATTGATTTAGCAATAAAACAATTGGGAGAAGTTGCTGATATGAAAAGAGCAATTCCAATGAGGGGAGAAATAGCTCATAAATCTGGAATGATGAGTGGAAAATATCCTGTTAAAGGGGCTAAGGAATTCATAAGACTGTTAAAAAGTTTAAAATCAAATGCTCTTGTAAAGGAAATTGAATTGGAAAAATACAGATTGCATGCAATTCCTAACAATGCACCAAGACCCTATAAAAAATTTGGTCAAGGAAGAATGAAAAGATGTCATGTTACAATTAAATTAATTAAAAGAGAAAATAAGAAAAATATTGAGGTGAAAAAATAAAATGACAAAAGAAGAAGAAAACATAATAGAATGTAACGACAAGATGTGCCCTACTCATGGAAAAATTAGTTTAAGGGGAAGAAAATTCAATGGATTTGTAATTAAAAAATTTCCTAAAAGAGTTGTAATTGAATTTGAAAGAACTCTTTATGTAAAGAAATATGAAAGATACTCTGCAAGAAAAACAAAACTTCATGCAAGACTTCCTACATGTATGTTCAATGAAATAAATCTTAGAGATTATATTGAAATAATGGAGTGCAGACCTATTTCAAAAATAATACACTTTATTGTAACTAAAAAAATCGCAAGTGAAGGGGGCAAGAAAGAATGAATTTCAAAAATAATCTAAACAAATTTTTGAAAACACTGACAATTTGTCTTGCAAATTCTCAGGGTCTTCACTACAAGAGGTGTAGTTTCAGATGAGAGGAGTTGCTGCAAAATTAACAAATGGATTGAATATTGGGAGCGGAGCTCTTGCTAGTGATAATAGTGGAGCAAGAATTGTGAGAATTACTGGATTAAAGGGAATGAAATCTAAAAGAGGAAGACAACAATATATCAAACTCGGAGATCTTGTTAAAGTTTCTGTTAGAAAAGGAGATCCTAAAATGAAAGGACAAATTTTTGATGCAGTTATAATAAGACAGGTTAAACCATTTAGAAGAAATACAGGAGAAAGAGTTGCATTTACAGATAATGCTGTTGCATTACTAAAAGATGAAAAAGGTAATCCGAAAGGAACTCAAATTAAAGGACCAATTGCAAAGGAGGCTGCTGAAAGATACCCTTTCCTAGCTAAGATAGCTAAGTTTATAATGTAGATATTAACATGAAAAAAGAATTTTCAACTGAGTGGACAGGAAGCAAGCAGCCTAGAAAGCAAAGAAAATACAGATACAATGCTCCATTACACATAAGGCACAAGATGATGAGTGTTCACCTTTCAAAAGAATTAAGAAAAAAATATCAAAAAAGAAATTTTCCAGTAAGAAAAGATGATGAAGTAAAAATAATGATTGGAGAATTCAATGGCAAGAAAGGAAAAGTTGAAAATGTTAATTTAAGCAGATTAAAAATAACAATTGCAGGAATATTTAGAACAAAGAAAGATGGATCAAAAATAGGTGTTTTGTTTGATCCTTCAAATCTGCAGATAATTGAATTAAACTTAAATGATAAAAAAAGAAAAGAAGCTCTAGAAAGAAAAAGGATTGAGGCAAAGCCTAAGAAAGAAGTAAAGAAAAAAGAAACAAAATCTGAAAATAAATCAAAAGAAATTAAAAAATAAAGGAAAAATAAAATGTATCTTAAAAGAAAAAATATAGGGAAATTTTGGCCAGTTCCAAGAAAAGGAACCAAATATTTAGCTGTGCCTAATCATAATAATAATGAAGCTATTTCACTGGTTGTTGTTATGAGGGATGTTTTAAAACTAGTTAGAAATAAGAAAGAATTAAAGAGATTATTAAATGAAGGTAAAATTTTAATTAATAATAAAACTATTAAGGAAACTAATTATCCTGTCTCCTTGTTTGACATTATTTCTATTCCAGAATCAAAGAAAAATTATAAAGCAATTTTATCAGAACATAAGAAAATGGTCTTTGAAGAAGTTTCTGGAAAAGATTCTGAATCAAAAATCTATAAAGTTCTTAATAAAAAATTAATTTCAAAAAATAAAATTCAATTTAATCTTATGCATGGAAGAAATATTATTACAAAAGAAAAAATTAGTGTGGGAGATTCTTTGGTAATAAATCTTAGGGATGGCAAAATTGAAAAAATTATTCCTATTGAAAAAGGTAAGGAAGTTTTTATTAATGAAGGTAAACATGCTGGTTATTTTGGAAAAATTGAAGAAATTGTTGAGCGTGGTGGAAAAATGATTGCAAAAATAAATTCAAAGGAGGGAAGAGTTAATGTTTGGGTAAAAAACATTATAGCTGTGAAATAAAATGACTGAAAATATAATGAAACAAATTGAAATGGAAAAAATGGTCTTAAACTGTGGCGGAGTTGAAGACAAATTAGAAAGATCTGTAAAATTATTAGAGCTTATAACTAAAAGAAAAGTCCAAACAATAAAATCCTCAAAAAGAATACCTGATTTTGGAATAAGTCCTGGAAAGAAAAGTGGATGCAAGGTTACAATAAGAAACAAACCTGAAATAATCTCTTTATTAAAAAGATTTTTTGCTGCACTTGATAATAGTGTAAAAATAAGGCAAATAGCAGATAATCATCTATCTTTTGGAATAAGAGAATATATTGAAATTCCTGGATTAGAATACAATAGGGATATTGGTATGTTGGGATTGGATATTGATTTATCTTTTAAAAGAAAAGGAAGAAGAGTAAAATTAAGAAAAATAAAACAGGGAAAATATCCAAAAAGACAAGATGTAACAAAGGAGGAAATAATTGATTTTTTGAAAAAAAATTTCAAAATCAGTATTAAGAAAAAATGACTGCAAGTGATTGGAGAAAAGTTTTGAAGCAATTATCAAGAAAACCTGCTAAGAGAGATAAATGGTTAAAGCACAATAAACCTCAAGAAAAAACATGTGGTATTGCACAAAAAAAATGTGAAAAATGTGGTAGATTTGGTGCAATGGTAGGACAATATGGAATAAATTTATGTAGGCAATGTTTTAGAGATATTGCCGAAGACCTGGGGTTCAAAAAATATTCATAAAATGGTAAGTACAAATTATTCAGTAATAAATCATGAAAATGGATTGAGGGAAGTAGTAAGAACTACATCTGTTGATGGGAGAGTTGCTTATACACA
>Ga0208245_1000232_pt1 | contig 52697 bp, 84 predicted proteins | sample RifOxyC1_FD_184035 | JGI IMG/M metagenome (GOLD analysis project Ga0208245, IMG submission 184035) | Soil microbial communities from Rifle, Colorado - Rifle Oxygen_injection C1 (SPAdes) | ecosystem: Environmental > Terrestrial > Deep subsurface > Rock core/Sediment | place: Rifle, Colorado... | reverse complement strand
CAATCCTGCCCCGATTCCTTCTACCTTTGAACCAATGAGAATTTATGGAATAAGCAATACTGGAGTACCTAAATACTGGAAGGTTTACCCAACAATTAAGTTTTCTACTTTGGCAAAAGAAGAATATTTCGATTCTAAGTTGAACCTAACGCCAACTGGAGATTATATTGTACCGCCGATTAATGTAACTACAACAAAGCAAGACGGTACTGCTATCATTGTTAAATATGAATTTCCAACTGACATAAAAGAAATTGCACATATTCTTTGGGCGAATAATGATGAATGCTTGCAGTACAAGAAAATATTGGGAATGGCGATTGCCGCTCCTGTTGGCCGGATTCTAGGTAGCGCCGCCAAGTCGGCTAATGTCCCGGTGAAGCTGTGGACAGAATCAATTCTTGATAATTATTCTAAGTTCGCAGCGTTGATGGATATGGTTGTTGGCTATCTAATGGGAATGGAAAGCGGTCGGCGGTATATGACACTTATTGAATCTTTAGCTGGGCAACTAGGATTAGATAGCAAACAGATTCACATGATCTTCTCGGTACTTCCCATCTATCTCCCCTTAGTCAAAAAACTTGATTATAGTTCGCCTTTGTTTGATTCTGTAATTGAAAACCTGGAAGAGATTAGACTGCCCTTTGGTATGCCTAACTATCAGGGTATTAAATCATTTACTGTTTCAGATAGCGGTGGTGGTGCTAATGCAGAGTATGACTTTGAGTTAGAAGAAGGATTTGAAGAACTCGAACCAACGATTACCATTATACGTGTTGATAGTTTTGGTGCAGTAGTTAATGATGTAATACCAGCTACAGTGGGAAATCTCATTTATAATGGGATTCTTTTAGATGCGCCAAACTTGCGATTTGTACTTAAAGTAGATTTCAATGGTATATTCTTTTTTAAAGTAGCAGATTGCGGTGGTAGAACGGCTTTTGGTGCTCCTTATAAAGTTCTTTATTCCGGATTCGATTCTAATGCGCCCTACGAAACCGATTCTAATTTATGGTATGTAGTAGAATCCTCAGACGGTACTATGGTGCGAACTGCCACACTAGATGGTGGTGCTACAACTGCTGTTTTTGGCGCAGATTATAGTGTACCAGCAAGTAGTGCAACAACATTAGAGAAACTTGCTTCTGGAACGGATTTAGTATTTTCAACTACTGGCGTGGAAGTGCAAGTAGTTACAACTATTCCTTCAATCAATGTGGAACCAGCGCCAGCCCCAACAAGAAACAGCAGTGACTATATTGTTTCAGAATCCTTTACATCAGATTTAAACCTTCTTAAATTTGCTCCGGTTCTGTATGGCATGTGGCTTTTGTCTCCTTCTCTTGCAGTATTGTTTTTCCTTGCTTCAATCATACTTGCTTCTCTATACAATACGATTGAAACTCTACCATAGGGGTATTAGATGGCATATCAAGATACACCAAATGCAGTTCAAGTATTTGAAGATGGGCTAATGCTTCAACTCCGCACTGCAAGAAGAAGCACTAGATATAATAAATCAAAGGCTTATGCAGGAACTACTTTTGCTACCAATCTGGAGAATGCGGAACAGGGACTTTTAGAAGCATTAGAAATACTAGAAATTGATTTTGGCGGATTAATTTAATGAAGAGTTGTGTTCCGACAAATCTGGTTATTACGCCGCAGTCAGGAAGTATTAAACTTGCTTGGACTATGGCGGATCAAGATTCTCTTGAGGATCGTACTTTCGGGAATCTTAATGGTGATTTTTATGGTGATTGGTCTGGTCAATTAATGCTGGTAAAAAGGCAGCATGGCTTTGCTAAGACACCACTCGACACAGAAGCGGTTATGCTCTTTAATTGTAACCTTGATCCAAATTCCAGTGATTTATATTTTATTGACAATGGCTATTCTTACGACGGTTCGTCGGCCACACTAGCTATGCCAGAAGTTCCAGGAACAGCGTGGCCGTATGTAGGGAAAGGATTACAACCAAATATCTATTATTACTATTCTCTTTTCTCTGTAGATACAGAAGGGAACTTGATCTTTATCCCGGCGGAAATGGCAGGTGCTTCGTATGCATTTGATAATTGGGGGCATGGAGATTGGTTATGGAACTCCCTGCCCTATCATTATCAGATATACGATAATGGCGATCTAAAGGCAATTGTAGATGTGATTGGTCTGTACTTTGATGGAATTAAAACATATGTTGATTCCATGGATAAACTACAAGACTTTGAACAAATGCATTTTGATCTTCTCGGGTTGATAGAACAAGAATTAAATTGGCCTAGTGACGAAGTTCTTGATCCTATTACCCGCCGAGAAACTTTACAAAAGATTGCTGGTTGGCTAACTCAAAAAGGCCGATTAGATGCAATCTTAGATGTGGTATGTTATAATTCGGTTCAGAAAATAACCGCGCTGAACAGATGGAAGCATGGCGCAATAACAAACTTCGGTAAAGGGCCAATCTTCAAATGTAAACTAGTAGAATGTGATTGCTCTGGTTACGGTTATGGTTATTCTTGTGGATACGGAATAGCGGGTTGTGCTACAATAATTACTCTCCCGGATTTCATGGGAGATTTAGTCTTTGATGATGTTGGGTCAATAGACAGGTTTTTTGACAATTGCATTTTCTATGTTCCTAGTTTGAAACTTGCTTCTAAGATATTGCGGCATGAAGGATCGACTAGGAAGTTATATTTGGCGGACGAAATAAATGGTTTAACTACGGACATTTTCTGTAAAATCATTATAGGGACACCTAATTCCGACAATAACACTTACCAAGCATACTACAACGGAAAAAAGTGTTACGCTAGAACGCCAGGAATAGATAAAGATGGTGTTCATGCGACATTGTTTTCGATCAATCAAACGTCAACGCTTGATGAATTTTCTAAGGTCTATGAACGGTACAAATTGATGATTGAAACATTGATGCATGATTCAGCGGACTATAGTTGTTATCTTAAACCAAACGCATACTCAGAACCAGCAATTTATATTCAAGATGGGTATGGTTATGGATATGGATATTAAGAATGATTAAAGTAGAAGGTTGGCACAGAACAAAACTTATCCGGAAAGATGAAACTATCCTAGATACCGGATGGAACAAGAATCAAATACAAGATTCTTGTTATACCTTTCTTGCCGGATTGTCTATGGGATATAATTTCGGAATAACTGCCGGAATTAACTACCTGGCTTTTGGCGAAGGTGATGATTCTTGGTATGGTGGATTACCTACATTTGGCAGTACTATATCAGATAGCGCCGGGCCATACCTCTTTATTGCAGACGGGTATCTTGGATTCGAAGCAGATGGCGATCCAACAAGACGTTGGATTATGGATAGTTTTGGTGGTTCTTTTACGACAGATTTTCTTGTTACACAACTATCTCCCTTATCAATGCCAGCCTTCAATTTGTATTTTACAGCATATTCAGAAGCAGGGCATTTTGCGGTTAGAACCAATACCCCTGGAGCGGCTGGTTCTGTTAAATATCTAACTGCTGCTGAGCTACTTCCAGAAGTACATACAACAACCGATCTTGGACTAGATTATGATGTTCATTACGGAACCGATGGTGGAAGTGGAACAATAGTTCAGCCAACCACAGCAATAAAGCTGTATGATGAAATAGCCAGACAAGAGATTAATACTTATGAATGGAAGTGGATTAACTGGAGTACATTACAAGAATCTGCTGTTCCAACAAATGCAGTTGAGATAAGTATTGATCGGGGATATACTGAATCGACTGAAGTACATGGGGAATTTGGTTTGTTTGGCGCGGCGTCTCTTACTAAAGACTCCGGGGAAATGATAAACTGGGTTGCAAGAACTACTAGGATCGATAAAGGTCCGCGAGATGTTCTCAATACAACTCTTAGATTAAGATTCTACAATAGCTGAGGTTAATATGAGTGGAACTCCCGACATTAGTTACAATACCTTTGATTATTCAAAGAATTGGCATCGTGTAACGTTCTTACAGAATGGCCGGCCGATTGTAGATTCTGATCTTAATGAAGCGCAGGATATTAATCGGTATCTTACTTGGCTGGCTAATAGCACGGTGCTGACTTCTTATACGCGAATTGGTGATGGTTTTAAAACTAAGGAGTATTTTGCTAGTAGCAATAACTTCCTGGTTAATGCCGGCGCTGTTTGTGTATTTGGAACGATAGTGCTAATTGGAAATGATTTTGCCTATGTTGGAACTTCCCCGAACTTCTATAATAGAATGGGAGAAGGATCGATTACTGCGCTGAACAATACCAATCTAACAATTACTGATAATAATAAAAATTGGATTGAAGCGCATAATCTTGGTGGTTGCCGGATTGTCATGCTAGATGGTCTGGAAGCAGGGAATGTTTTTACTATTCAGGGAACTTGGAATAGTGGGTGGAACTCCAGTACTTATACATTAGATAGTCTTGGTTTTGTTGGTGGTGTTGCTGTTGGCGATTCTTATATCATGATTCCTCCGGCGCTAAGCACCCCCGCTGCAAATCGTGTTGATAAGGTATATATCCAATCCTGGTTTGAAGATATTAATGAGACGGAAGACCCCGATGTAAGATGGCCGGGATTCCCAGAAGCAGTATCAGAACGCCAGCAATTGAGATGGTGTGTTCGAGTAGCGGAAGGAACAACCGATCCTATTAGCGGGCTGCCCGTTGATGGTGCTGTTCCTGCTAGTCCCGATGATGAAAATCCGTTTGCTATGCATTTTATGGAACTGGCTTCCATATCCCGCCTAGCTGGCGATGATACAATTATTGATAGTTATATTACAAATGTTCGGGGAATAGAACTTCCCCTTCCCGAACTAACTCAAGAAATGGTTGATGCTCGTACTTCTTCTTGGGGCGGTGATTTTACTTCACTAGATCAACGATTGGATTACACAGAAGATCGTACTCGCCCATCTAAGACTCTTAACGGTAGTTTTGAGATTGGTAGTACAGTTGGAACTAATATTGAGAAGTGGATTCCTAGTAATGGCGGAACTTCGGGAACTACTGGATGGATTCTTTCTAGTAGTGAACCGCATCTTGAAGCAAAGAGTGTAAAGATTCCTCATACTACAAGGTTGAGTGGTGTAACTGAATATCTTACAAGTTATCCTTTTGTTGTGCGCGGAAACCAACCATTGAAGTTTCGCGCGGCAATGAAAGGTTATCAACTTGGCATGACTGTTAAGGCTACGCTGACTACTTATGCAAATTTGAATAAGTGGGATGATGCCTTTCTACAAGAGGAAATTATCAATTTTGGAGTCGGCTACACAAACTGGACTTCCGACGAAATAGATGTAACTGTTCATCCTGATGCACAATGGGGAAAAGTAGTTTTATCAACACAAGGACAGGGAAATATTGATGTCTACTTTGATGATGTCCGTGTGGAATACTTTGATTCGGGAAATACAAATACTGATATTTATATTCCGATGCATGAAATACTTGCCGGAAGATTCGACGAAGGATTCAAAAGATGGAAAATAGATCATTGGTATCAGGGCTATGCAGAGATTATAGAAAATGCCGGTGAATTAAATACTCTTAAATTAACAGGATCAACGGCATTACTAGAAGCTACTTCTTGGCCGGCTAGTATTGGTGCGGAAGAATACTTTGATGACCTAATAATCGCTAAGGTAGAAGCTAAATACTCTGGCGTTAATCTTACAACTCCTGGGGATGGCCCGCAAATCGCCGTACAATTCATTGATAAAGAACTTAACTCGGTAGCACATACAAATGATCCTGGGTATATGGGAGTAATGGACTGGGGTCCAGCATCGGCGCAAACAGCAAATCCTGGTGGTAGTACTTTCAATACTTATTGGAAGTTGTTTAGTGTCCCGAAGGAAGCAGCAGCTTGTCAATTGCGTTTGGGGTACAAAGGGGTTACCGGAAGTGTAGAATTTAGAAATGCACAACTGCTTAGGTTCTCCCGAGGAACTACTGCTTTAGCAAATGCTGTATATCATGACATTGCGGTAAATGGGGAATTTGGAATTGGTAGTATAACGACTGTTGGGGCAGTAACACCACCTTACAGTATTATGTTAGATGAAGAATTTATGGTGAATGCTTGGACACAAACAAATCCAGCTAACTTAAAAGTTATTCATTGGTTAGTTAAAAACAACAACATGCAAATTCCAGATGGTGAACGATCTGTTATGTTCAGTCTGGAAGAAGCTTATGATTCAGCAAGAATCTATCAAGATGTTCCACGAGTAATAACGGAACAAGATCGTATTCATGGATTCATCTTGGATTTCGATTATTTCTCGGATGACAATGTAGCTTCAAATCAATTCAAACTTTTTTATACATTTTATGATTCAGATGAAAATGCAGTTGGGTTACCAGAATATATAGTTGACCTGACGGAGGATGTTGATACTGATCCAACCCTAGATGGAAAATGGCGAAATAGAAGTGTCTATATGACCCCGCCAACTGCAAATGATAGAATAGCAGTACGTTTACGCTATGGTTTTGAAGTAAAGTGTGTTACTCCAAGTCCAGTTGGATCGGGGTATGGTTATGGGTATGGTGGAGGAACACTTTCAAGAATCTATGGTGTAAGTGGTGTTAAACTATGGTCAAGAACAGTTCCTTCCCCTCTTACTGAACCGTCATTAGATCAGTCTTATGCTTTCCAAGGCTACAAGACTTGGATGAATCCTGATCTTAATAGTCCCGATCTTGTAGAAAAAACATATGCCCTAAGAGAATATACTGGTTTTTATAAAGACGCTGCTTTAATTGTACCATCAAGCACAAATCACTTCTTGCTAGAAGACGATGCCGATGTTATGCGGCATTCAGTACATCATGCTCATCGGCATTATCCGGCGGAAGCGAATCCGCCATGGGATGATTATATCGATCCAATTCCTATAGCAACTCAAACACAAACAGGATTGCTTTCTTATCTTGATAAGCAAAAATTAGACGCAGCAAAGCAGAGTATAGACTTTAAGAACATGCTATTTTATGGAGTACATCATGGATTAGACATTGCAAACGCCGGAGGAGGAAATGCTTATGTTTATCCTGGCGCAGCAATAGATCAAAATGGAAATATCTTACAACTAACAACTACTCAAACTATTGCAATTACAGCAGGTGATGCTACAAATCCTCGTATAGATGTAGTTCTACTATATCAAGACAGCAATGGTGATCCTGCTATTACAATAATTACAGAGGGTGCTGCTGCTATCCCACTAATGCCAGCAAATGATAAATACCCTCAATATTATGTTGTATTAGCAGTGTGTACTGTTTTAGCTACTACAACACAATGGAATCTAATATCTCCATCGCCGGTAGAATTGCTAGTAAACGCAGAATTTGTAGGATTGCGTGATCTTGTTACATTTCGTGATCCTACTGTATATCACTTTGCAGGAACACCAATATACAAGGTCGTTGACTATCGTGCTGCTACTTACAGAATGGTATTTTATAAACAAAGTAGTCGTTCGTTTTATGATCAGTTGGCCGGATCGGCAAAAGCACCTAGTGGAACAAATTTGGAATCTGTTCCTTTCTATGATTCTGATTGGGTTCCCATATTCCATACTGTCGGAACTCTGGTGCAAGGATTGACATTAGGTGGGATTGGCGGGGCGCTGACAGACGGTATTTTAAATTGCCTAAATGATCTTGATATTACTTCTGACAATGATATGAGCCTGACCCCGGCTGGAGTACTAAGTTTACTTCCTGGTGGAAATATAGTCTTAAATCCCGGAGGGAACACAACAATAACTGGAACCGGCGATGCTCTGATTTCACCTACCGGAGATGTGGAAATAAATCCATTTGGTGGAGATATAGATTTAATTGCTACTTCAAAGATTAATGTTACAACGCCACTGGTTGATGGGAACATAACATTCGATAATGCAAATACTGTTGAATTTGATGATTATGTTATATTTTACAGATGGTTCCCGACGGCAAATGCGTCCTTACAAGGAGCAACGGCAGATTTAGATCATTTTTATTTTAATAATAATAGTCAAAAAGCATATATGAGTATCGAAGGCATGGCAAAAACAGAAGCAGTACCCTCTGATACACAGATACAAAACATAAAAATACATGTAAAAAGTACAGAAGCAGCTAACGATCATGTAATTACAGCTATTCTAGGTGATTATAATTATAATACTGATACGCTATCGTCGATTATTACTGTAACACCTACAATTATCCATAGTACAAAAACATTTATTGAACTTGATCTAACTGGGGCTGAATACACAATGGATGCCAGTATTCCTAAGTACGTATCTTTATCACTAAGTACATCGGGGGCAGAAGCTTGGGGTACTGAAGTTGTTGTTTTTGGGTATGTTGTAAAATACAGACGTAAAACAATAACAGTTTAATTTATATTGACAAACAACTATATAATTTGTACTATAGAAGAACCAGCAATAGTGCTGAGTTATTAACCCGAGAGGAGGTAAGAGATGTCAGTAGACAAAGAATCTGTCAATATCAATTCACATGATGTTTTGCATGTTAGTACTGGCGGGGCTGCGACTAGACGTGTAGCTAAAGTTCTAGTTAATACTTCGCCCGATGACCCGGCGTATAGCGCTCAGAGTATTAAAGTTCTTGAAAGTATTGGCACTGGCGCTGTACAGAATCTAGCTCATGGTCTTGGCTCCACACCGTCGGCAGTAGTTGTAGTTCCTGCTTCTTTTGCCGGCGCGGTAGTTGTTGCGGAAGGAACTCATACTGCAACTAACGTAGTTGTTTCTGTTACTGTTGGCGTGGAATATAAGGTAATTGCATTCAAGTAAAGGAGCTTACCATGCCTATTAGTAATGAAGATATGGTAAGACACATTGCGGAAACCAATGTTAAACTTGAATACATACAAAAGGGTATTGACACTTTATCAACAACGGTTCCTGGTTTGGCTACTAAAGAAGACATCGCAAAAGAGATATTTAATCATGGTGCTTCTTGTCCTGTTAAATTATCTTTGGAAAAGATTGATGAAAGGCTATCGAATAGTCCTTGGCCTAAATCAGTCAAGGATTGGGTTCATACAATCGTGTTGGCAATTGCTGTTTTAGCAGCTTTCGGCATTGCTTATGCCGGCCCTAACTAATATTGGAGGTTAAGATGGTTCCTAAAATGAGTTCTAGTCAGACCTTGATTTACGATTCCGCCGCTCTTCTAACTGCTTATACCTATGATCAGATGGTTGAGCTTGCTAAGGAGTTTGATGCTGATTCCGCGTTGGAAACTCCGGGTTCTTTGATCTTCCCGAAAGCCGTTGTTGATGATGCTATCAACGGTCTTTGCAAGTATGGTTACTTCACCCCGAGTATCGTTGGTTATGGTAGTTACCTTGATCTGGACGATTGGCGGTTTACCAAGGTATCACCTCATCCTTCCTATGATGCTCCTGGCCCGACTGTTTCCTGGGTTATCCCGTTTGTTGACATTCAAGGCGAGACCATTGTCGGCGTAGCCCCGTAACTTGCTCCCAGTAGAATGCCAGTTATAGTGCTCCCCCACTAGGTTTCGGCCTAGTGGGATTTTATTATCATAGGCGGATAATGCAAGAACGATATTTTATAGTTCAAGGGCAACCGCATAGTGGTTGGTTTAAGTTTACTAGGGTTCTTAAAAATACTTTCAAGAACAAAGTAGTAATTGTTGATAATTATAATCTGAAAGAAAGCTACAAAGTAATAGTTCCTTTTGAACTCCTGCCCCATCCCCTTCATATCAGTGTCAAATGTCAGTTATATACCTACCTATCTTCAGCATCACACGTAAGAGATCAATCGTTTATTAGTATTGCGGAAAGATCGGTTGCTTTGATCTGCGCCGACTCGACTATCGCGCAAATGGCGAAAGATAGATTCCCAAACGTATCTATTCTTATTTGCAATACGAGTACAACTCAACCTTGGGCAAGAATATTAGACTATGAAAAGAAATTACCACCCCCTTCTGATAAGATAGAAGTTTCAATTACTAAAAATAATTTTACGTTTCCTATTGTTGAAACATCAATAAATGAAATAAAAAAGAAAAGTCCAATAGTTCTATTACCTGATCGGAAAGGGTGGTCTTTTGATACTTCTTGTCAGGTTATTTTAAGTCAATTTAGTAATGAATATGATCTCTCTATTGCCTATACATCAGAAGAACCAAAAGATAAAAAGTATGAACGAGGAATTGTATTTTGGTGGCCGAACGGACACAAACTGCTTAACAAAAAAGAATCAGCAGTATTCTTGACAGAAGAAGTATCTTGGAACGATTCAAACATTACGGATATGGCAAAACAATATAAATGTATATGTGTACGAAATAAAAATATTGAGTCAAAAGTAAAAGAGAATCTGGAAGTACAGAAGTCAAATATCCCAGTGTTTGTTGTTCCTACTGGGGCCGATACTGATAAATTTTATCCAAAGAAAGATATAAATTATGATCGTCCATTAAGAATTGGATGGTGTGGAAATTCAAAACTTATATTCCAATCACAAAAAGATATAAAGGGCATCGCAAAACTACAGGAAATACAAGAAGCAACTAAGTCATTTTGTGAATGGTCTATACTTGATAGATATTCAAACGGCATTCCTTATGATCAAATGCCTGATTGGTATAGAAATCTTGATATTTTGGTAATTACATCAAGTAGCGAGTCTGGCCCAAGGCCGCTGATCGAGGGTCTAGCCAGTGGTCTGGTAGTATTATCGACGAATGTGGGATTGGTTCCAGAATTAAAAGATAATTGTAAGTCTTTACACGTGCTAGAATCCACAGATTCTTTCTTAAATAAAATAAAGGAAATAGATAAAAATAGATCAATACTAGATAACCACCGCGATTCAATAGAATTTATCCAAAATAACTATTCGATTAATAATGAAAAACAAAAATGGGGAGAAGTAATTAAGGTATTAGCTATTTCAAATAAGAAGGCATGTGTCCTTGTAACAACATTTAATAGACCAAGCTACCTACTTAATTTACTACACCAATTAGAAAAAGAAAGTGTTCACGTTGTGGTTTTTGACGATCAGAGTACTGTTGATTATACAGAAGTTCAAAACTATATAAAATTAAAGGGTTGGGAATTTGTTACCACAAAAATTAAATATGGAAAACTTGAATATTTACAATTTATTAAAAACTCTATAAAATATGTGTCTAAGTACACATACCAATATTATTTCTTTATACAAGATGATATAGAAATTTGTAATAATTTTGTATGTAAGAGTGTAGATACGTGGAATTTAATACCTGATGTTAGAAAAGGAACGCTGTTTTTATTAAAAGACAGTACTTATAATAAATCAAGGTGGGGTTCAAAAACATACAAAGAATATAAAGATTATGATGAAATCTTTTGGGTGGATTGTAATGCTTTTCTTTTTGATAATTTACTGATAAGCAATATAGATAAAGTAGCGAAGCCGCCTGTTCAATGGTTTAAAAATAAATTAAATTCATCCGGGACAGGAAGGCAGATTTCTCATTATTTTAATGAACATAATATTGGAATGTTTAGGACTAAGGAATCTTTGGTTATACACGACACTAGTATTGAATCATTAATGAATCCAATAGTTAGAAAAGCGGACACATCTTTGGTTGTTGATTATGCCGAACGAAAAATTTACGCCTCATTAGCATCAATAGAACGAAGAAAAGAATCACTAGGTAAGACTGTTGAAAGTCTACTCCCACAAGTAGATGTGTTGTTTGTTTATCTAAATAATTATAAAGATATTCCAAAATTTCTGATTAATAAAAAGATCACGGTTTTTCATAATCTTGGAGATTTAGGAGATAGTGGTAAGTTCTACCCATTAGATTTAATTGATAAACAAAGTTACCATCTGACCTGTGATGATGATTTTATTTACCCGCCTGGTTATGCCAGCAATATTACAAGAGAATTAAAAAAGAATGTAAAATCAATAGTTGGATTTCATGGTGTACTGTTAAATGATTCTATTAAATCTTATTATAAATCACGGAAAGTTATTCATTTTAACGAAATTTTAAAACAAACCTGGCGTGTGCATATTCTTGGAACAGGAGTGCTTGGCTATCAAAGATCAACTATTGATATTTGTTTAGATGATTTCAAAATTCCAAATATGGCGGATATATGGTTTGCTATAAAGGCGCAAGAACAGAAAATTCCAATGCTGTGTATTCCTAGAAAAAAGAATTTGTTTACTGTTATTCCAGACAATGGTGGTTCAATATTTGAATCTGGCTTGACAGCAAAGAAACAAACAGATATTGTAAAATCCATACGATGGGAACTGTAAGATGGCCATACGATCATTTTGGTCAAATAGTACAAATAATTTTGGAGATACTTTGACGCCTTGGTTGCTGTCGAAACTTGGTTATAAATCCAAGTGGGTTAAAAGAGGTGCCCCAAACAAACTTCTAGCGGTTGGTTCAATTATACAAAGTATCGTTAGCGGTGATATAGTATGGGGAAGTGGTAGTTTTGGAAGATTGCGTAAAGGATTAGTATTTCTTAATATCCCCGAAAATGTTATATTTCTAGCGGTAAGAGGGCCTAAGACAAAAAATATCTTTAATCCAGAAGTACGAGACAGGATACCTAATATATTCGGTGACCCTGGATTATTAGTGAGCAGTTATTATAAACCGACTATAAAAAAGCAATATAAAATAGGAATTATACCACATGAAATTGAAAAAGATATTCAGCCGATTAATGACAGTAGTATAAAATGGATTGATATTAATAGCGGTATAAAACAAGTAATAGATGATATAAATAGCTGCGAAATCATACTCTCTTCATCATTGCATGGTATTATTGCAGCAGAATCATACGGGATACCTACTGGATGGATAAAGATGTCAGACAAGATAATTGGAAATACTTTTAAATTCCAAGATTACTATCTATCCACAGGTAGAAACGAACAGAAATTTATAAAATGGGAGGGAAGGAGTACATTACTTAGTGTTGATAAAAAGTTACAAGATCAGATTGATTTGAATAAGGTATCACAAATCAAAGATGTTTTGACTACAGCATTCTATTCGCATTATAGGAGATAGGTATGCTTCTTTCTTATCTAATGCTAAGTCATAATAGGTTGAATTATTTGAAGGAAGCTGTTTCTTCTGTATTAAAACAATCAGTACCGGATTGGGAATTGATTATAGTTGATGATAGTAGAAGTAAAGAAATAAATAGTTTTTTAGATTCACTTATGATCTATAATAATATCGTTATTTGTAAACTATCTCAAGAAAAACAAATAGCTATTAAGCGAGATATTACATTGCATCTTGCCTCAGGGGTTCTATGCACGCCATTGGATGATGATGATCTAGCAAAACCAAATCGAACAGGGGATTTAATTAATACATATTTAAAACATAAGGTAGATTTCATATATGGAAAAGTTGATTATCTAAAGTTAGATAACGGAGTGTGGTCAAAGTATGAAGGTGTTTATTCTAATATAGAAGTTGGAAATACTGCTGTCGCAATAAATGGTGGGGCAATAGCGTTTACAAAAGAAATTGCAATCAGAGTAGGCGGTTATAAAGAGCGAATTGGAAGTTTACTAAATAAAGATAGTATGCGCGGAGAAGACTGGAGGCTTTATAGAAGAATTTTAAATGAAACCAAATCATATATAGAACTTAGTTCAATTATATCTACTGTACGGCGGCACGAAACGAATATAAGTCTCAGACCAAGAAAACGCATATTTAGTTAATCTATATTAATTATTTATCTAGGAGTTATATAAATGTCTACAGAAAAAGAAAATATGTATTTGTTCCTAAAAAAAATAGAGCAAACTTCGATAAGACGTGCAAAATTTTGTGCTTCTATAATTAATAAATTGGATGTAACATCTGTATACGATTATGGATGTGGCTTGGCACAGCTAGGAGACTTTATTACTGATGATCTACAATATATATAGGATTTGATTTATTTGCATTTAATAATGCAAAGCAGTTGGATTTACAAAAAAATCTCCCATTAATAGATGACAAAAATAGTGTAGGAGTGTTCTTGGGAAGTTTAGAATCATTACCTAATCGAAAATTTATTTTGTGTACTCTAGTAGAGTCGCATAAATATATTTTATTTTCATATAAAGAAAATCATGATGGCTTTCAAGTAGATTCTTTTTTGGAAAGCGTTTCTTTAAAATTAGTAACAAAAGTACTACCAAAACAAAAAAAACTATATTCTACATTATATTTAATTTCTAAATAGAAACTTAATATTATGAGGTGGATTACATGTCTAGGAAAAGTGATATGAGAGAATTTCTTGCATCTATATCTGAAATATCAGATATACGTGCTAAAAGGTGTGCTGCTTTAATAAATAGTTTAAATGTTGAAAACGTACATGAATATGGTTGTGGTCTAATGCAACTAAAGAATTATATATCAGAAAACAAAAAATACTTTGGTTATGACACATATAAATTCTCTAAGGATGTAATACTGTTTGATATATCCAATCAACATCTAGTATATAAAAATGATAGTATCAGTGTCCTACTAGGGAAGTTAGAGGGTTTAGAAAATATAGTCGATATACTACTGAAAGTTATCAACTCCCATGATTATACTATATTTTCTTATACCGCCAGTGTAAGTAGACCGTTTACTCCGGATACATTTATTAAATCAAACAACATTAAATTAATAAGTAAAGACATACCGAATACAAAAAGTAAAAACTCTATTATTTATTTAGTTGAAAAACTATAAATTTTTAGGAAAGAAAGATGAACAAACTTAAAATTTGTTTTATTAATCCGCCGCATCCATACTTAAAACAACCAAAAGCACAAGCACCACTAGGATTACTGTATGTAGCATCGGCGGCCAGGAATATTAATACTACAGATATTAGTGTTGTAGACCTCGGGGGCTTTAAGTATAACGATAATCTTTCTTTGCCAGAAGCAGATATTTACGGTTTAACAGGAACCGTTTTAGATAGGAAACCATGTTCTATTACTGCCGAATATATACGAAGTAAATATCCAAAAGCAAAAATAATAATTGGTGGCCCAATCCATTTAGCAGCAAAAGATTTAGATACATCTTTGTTTGATTCTGTTGTGTTCGGGGAAGGAGAATACATAATCAAACAAATTATAGAAGATTTTCCTAACGTACATTCCAGTTATACAGGGGAAAGGATACATGATTTGGATTCTCTTGCATTTCCCGCAAGAGATTTAATTGATAATATTGGTGGGAATGTGTTCGCATATAATCAAAACTATTTCAAGGGTGGGAGTTCTGTTATAATAACAAGCCGGGGGTGTCCTTTTGCCTGTGCTTTTTGTGCATCACCTGGTATATGGGGCGGAAAACAAGTAATATTTAGAAGTGTAGAGAATGTACTAGATGAAGTAGATGTTCTAATTAATGACTTTGGTATAAAACAGTTACGATTTTCAGATGATACACTTACAGCTAATACTAAAAGACTTTTAAGATTATGCAGGGGTCTAAAAGATCGTGGTGTTGTCTGGAGAGCATCCATAAGAGTTAAACCAAATGATATTTCTATGTTTAGTGAGATGTATAAGTCTGGATGTAGAGAAGTAAGTTTCGGGATAGAATCTGGAGATCAAAAAGTTCTTGATACAATATTGAAAAAAACAACTGTCGAAGATAATATACAAGCAGTCAAAAATGCTAAGAAGGCAGGTTTAGTAGTTAGACTTTTATTTATGTGTGGTACACCGGGTGAAACTGAAACAACTGCTGATAATAATATTAAGTTTTTAGAAACAATAAAAAATGATTATGATACAATCGCACTAACAAACTTTATTCCAATTCCTGGTTCCGCAATAGCGGATAAACCAGATCAGTTCGATTGTAAAATACTAAATGATAATATTGATGATTTTAATTTTTATATGTGGGGACCTGAAGGAGAAAATAAATGGAATAACATGATCAGTCTGAATAATCTGGATAATTCAATATTTCAAAAAAATATACAGAAGATAAGAAACTACGTAAAATCTTGCGGGAAGAGTAATCAAGGATGACTATTTTAAATGAAACACAGTTACAGCGTGACGAAGAATTATCGCTGTATAGTGGGATACCTATAGACATCATCAAAAATTTAGTGATAGGTGCTCCTGAATCTATAAAGTTATATGAAAACATAGATGTCAATCTTCAGTCTTTTGATTTTATATATAAGGAATTTCCACATATAAAAAACAAAATACATCTATTAAAAACATTATCCGCCTTTTCTGTTACAAGAAGGGGTTTTATGATCAAACAAATAGAAAATTATATAACGAATTGGAATAGCAAAGTAATATTGGATTTTGGTTGTGGTGTTGGAACGCACGGTATTTATTTTGCGAGTAGGTGTAATATTGTTGATTTATTAGATGTAAAAGGGCCTCTAAGGGATTATGCGGAATGGAGATGCAAAAATAGAAAATTAAATGTAAATATACTGGACCAAGATACGGAATTAGAAAAAGATAAGTATGATATAGTAATATGTTTAGATGTATTAGAGCATATTGCCGATCCAGTTTTAGCATTTAATCGTATTATACAATCATTAAAAAGTAATGGTTTACTTTTGTTAGAGGTAAGTTCTATGATTAAACCAACATCAGGTCATTTCACCAAGTCAATAAATATATGGAAACAACATGGTGTACCTTTATTAAATTCTTGTTTTTCTATGTTACAGACATTTTTATATAAAAAAATATGATTACTGCAAAATTACAACAAGGGAAGAACTGTAAAATAAGCGATACCGCGTTTATTGGTTATAAAGAACACGGTGGAGAAATAATTCTTGGTAATCATGTTACGATAAATGATAATTGCATGATACGAACATGTACTGGAATTATACGAATTGGAAACAATTCGAGCATTGGCTATAGTTGTATTTTTCATGGGAAGGGTAATATTACAATAGGAAATTATGTTTTAATAAGCCCTTTTGTCCAGATATATGCTCAAAACCACGGGATAGCAAAAAATAAGATTATTTCTTTGCAGGAGCAAACATCATTTGGAATAGTTATCGAAGATGACGTTTGGATTGGTGCTGGTTCTATAATAGTAGATAATATAAGAATTAGTAAAGGCTCCGTAATAGGAGCGGGTTCAATATTAACAACAAATACTAATAATTATGAAATCTGGGCAGGTAATCCAGCAAAAAAAATAGGAGAAAGAAAATAAGTACATTTTTATTTACAGGTATTCCAGCAATTAGCACCATAGTACATTATTGTATAGCTAATATATTAAATGAATTAAACATTAAAACTGTTTTAGATATTGGGGGTACTGCGCGATTACAAAAATTTGGAAGTTGGAATATAAAAGATGCGAATATAAAAGATAATATAGATGGTTGCAATTTGCCTTACGATGACGCGACATTTGATGCAGTAGTATCTATCGCTACTGCTGAACATGTGTCTGATGTAGATTTGTTTTTAAAAGAGGCGAATAGAGTAAGTAAATTTATTTCTATACATTGGTATCCAGCAGGAGATGCGGCACGTAAAGTAGAAATTCTGAAAAGAGACATTGGGCATAGTCACCCATGTAATATACCAGACATACCAAAAAAGCCATTTGAATGTATACCTTTTATTTCGATTGAAACGCACCTACTTACATTGGCAACAATTTATCCAAAATTGAATGTTAAGAACTTACATGATTTTATACTAAATTATGGAAAAGAACCATATGGATACTTAATGAGTTTAAAAAAGAAATGAAATTACTGTATATAACAGATCATTATGCTGAGGATGTCTGCGGAACAAAAATATCTATATTCCGTGAGTTAAAAAGGAATGGGATAAATGCTGATATTTATAAATTTAAAAAAGTAATTAATGTAGATTATGTAGTAGATAAAATAAAAATTAATAAATATACACATGTATGGATAGCGCATTCCTGGCCTGTATTTAATAGGGTTTATAATCTAAAAGAAATAAACAGTCTTAATGCTATTGTGATTTTGTCTGGTTTTTCAGACCCAAATAATTGGAATCAAAATAAATTTGATCTGTGTAATATTTATACAACAAATAGTAAATATATATATAATCTGTACCCCGAGAAAGCATATTATTTTCCAACCGCTTGTGATTTAAATTTTCATAAAAATTTGCATACTGATAGACCTGTAGATATTCTAGTATATGGAAAAGGAAGACATCCATTTTTTAATCCCGAAGATTATAGACAATGTGTGGTTAGGAAATTAATTCACGACTTTCCGTATCTCAAATTTCTTATTTTTGGAACTACATGGGATGATATTAAGTGTGAACCGCCAAAAACAGGGTATGACTTTATTAAAGCAATAAACCAATCAAAAATAGGACTTGATTTAGAACAAGACAAGTCTCCACCAGCACATAGAGTGTTTGAGTTGATGAGTTGTGGTACTGTAGCAATTACGAAAGAAAGAGATGAGTTAAATTTATTATTTCCTACAAAAGATAATATTATATATTATAATACATATGATGACATTGTAACTAATATTTATGATCTTCTATATAATGATAAATATAAAAACATAAGTCTTATAATGGAAGATAATACTTGTAAATATCATTCAATACGAAATCGTGTTTTTCCTTTTCTTGATTTTTTAAAGGGTAGAAAATGAATATATTAGTAACAGGTGGTGCTGGATTTATTGGTTCGCACGTATGCGAAGCTTTATTAGATCGGGGAAACGATGTTATTATTATTGATAATATAAATGATTATTATGATACTGAAATAAAAAAGAATAATATAGAAACCTTATTGCGATATAGAAGATGCATATTTAAACAAGGGGATGTGACTGATCTGGCTTTCTTAAGTAGAATACACTGGGAAAGTATAAATCAAGTAGTTCATTTGGCTGGGTACGGCGGTATCCGCAATTCCTTAGAAAACCCTCATTTATATTGCAATACAAATATTATTGGAACACAAAATATGGCGTGGATTGCCAAAAAATATAAAATGCGATCTTTTGTATTTGCATCATCTAGTTCTGTTTATGGAAATAATTTGTCTGTCCCGTTTAAAGAAGATGATAATACTGATTTTGTATTGAATCCTTACGCTGCATCTAAGAAAGCGGCCGAGGCTGTACTTTATTCTTTTAATAAGTGTTTTGATCTTAATATATCTTGCTTGAGGTATTTTACTGTATATGGACCAAGACAAAGACCTGATATGGCAATAACAAAATTCGTCAATGCTATATCAAAAGATAAACCTATAGATATATTTGGTGATGGTACTACATATAGGGACTATACATATATATCCGATATAGTAAAGGGTACTGTGTCAGCACTGGATCATTGTAATGGTTTTAATGTCTATAACCTTGGGAACGGAAATAGTATCAATTTAAAAGACTTGGTGGTTAAGATAGGGAAAAAACTAAATAAAGAACCTATAATAAACTATACAAATCTTCAATTAGGAGATGCTGATAGAACATTATCTGATATATCAAAAGCGAAGGTAGATTTGCATTATAATCCAAAGATTAATATTGATGACGGACTTAGTTTATTTATTGATTGGTTTAATAATTGAATTACAATTAATTTACTTCTATAATAGAAGAAGTAAACTACTGGAGGATCGGATAATGCGGTTTATACAATTATTGATAATTGTTCTAGTTCTTTCATCTTGCGCCGGAGTTGATTATTTTAAACAGCCGGAGAATCAACAAGTGCTAGTGGACTTGGGAATTTCTTGTATCGCGGAAAAGCCGGAGAGTGCAAAGATAGGTGCTCTTTATGTGCTTGATACACGGTTTCAAGACAATTCACTAATGGAATTTGTTGTTGGTTGTGATTACAAGCTTTATACAGTTACTTGCGACGTATCTAAAAAGGCGGCTTGTTCTGATTTAAAGGTTTACACGGGAGAATAATATGGACGGACAATGGTATGTTCATGATTTGGTTCTTTCAACTATTAAAAAGTGGTTGGAAGAGGATAGTGTTGATCCGGCGGATATAGTACAGATTTCACCTATTACCAGTACTCGGGTAATGGTCTATTACTTTCAAAGGGATGCTTATCCAATCGTACCTCTTGCCGCTGTTGCAGTGGATACTAATAGCGCCGCATATTATGTACAACATTGGAAGCAAGCGACTGTACTGTTTGAAAAGACTGGGGCGGGAACTTGTACTGTAACGCTGGAAGGGAGAATGAAGGATGGAAACTGGTATACTATTCCTTCTTCTTACGGCGGGGTTAATGTAACAGCTAACCTCGGAGCGGGAGTACAAAATCTAGCAGTTATTGCCGATCTAACTGGTTGGTATGAACTAAGAGCAACTGTAACCAATGTTGTTGGTGTAGTTGCCGTTACCTGTACGATGGCCGGGGGTCAATAATGGCAAACTTAGATAGAACATTCCATGCTGGTTTTGGTCCACCGCCGCATAATACATCCCATCAGCCAGGGGGATCAGATGTAGTTGCTGGAGTAGTTCCAGGATTACATGCCGCTTCCCATGCTCCGGGTGCAGCAGATGCAATTACTATTGTCACTCCTCCTGTGGTTGTTGGAAATCTTACTGAACAAGCAGCCGGCGGAACATTAGTAGATGCCGGCGTAGCAGTAAATGATGCTGGTATAGCAAATACGGATGTATGGACAGCGCAGCAAATCATTAGCGATGTTACATCAAGAATAGCAATAGCACTGTCAAACCTAGATTGGAAAAGTTCAGTAATAGACGTTACAAATAATCCTCCTGGTGTGTTTGTAGCCGGTGATCGGTATATAGTAGATACCGTTCCAGTTGGCGCGTGGGTAGGCCATGGAGATGATATTGCAACTGCACTAGATGCTGCTACATGGTCATTTGAAACCCCAGAAGAAGGCTGGGCTGCTTGGGTGAGATCAAGTAATGTTACGGCAATATTTGATGGGGCTGTCTGGACATATTTAGATACAGCTTTTCTATTATCACATACACACAATGGTGCTGATTCTCCACAGTTACTACAAGCTAATACTCACCAAACTCCTGATACCGATGCTGCAACTACATCGTTACATCATACTGTTGGAACAAGCGGAACACAAGCAGCGGCAGGAAATCACATTCATGATGACCGCGTACCACTTTTGTCTAACTTAGTTCTCCCTAGAAAGTTAGCTACAAACATAACTTCCGTGGCCGATAATGGTGGCGGAAAAGCAAGATTCACTTCTGCTTCCCACGGGTTGACAAATGGCGAATATGTAACTATCGCCGGGTGTGTAGATATAACTTACAATGTTACAGCAGCAATTACTTATGTTACAGATAATACATTTGACATAACAACTGTTAACTATAATGCAACTGATACAGGAACAGTACAATCTCTTAGTTCGCAACGATTGCAGTTTCAATCATTAAACGGCGCGGGAAATATTGATTATTTTCGCATGTATTCAAAATCTGTTTCCGCGACTGAGACTGCATTAACAATTGAAAAATCAACAAATGGAACTACATGGACACAGGCAGTTCAAATAAGTGATACAGGGCAGATATTAGCTTTGGATGGTACTAATGCGTTGCCGGCTTTATCTTTTAGTCAAGACCCAATAGCAGGTATTTACCGCATCAGTACAACGTCTTTGGGTGTGGCGTTTGAGGGTGTAAAGAGAATAGAGCTAAACAAAAGCGACATAAGGACAAATACTTTAAGAGCGCTGAATACTGATGCGCGACTGAGTTTGGTAGGAAACGAAATAGATGGTGCTGAAAAAATAAGTGTGAAGGCCAATACGTACTTGGTTGGGATAGCCAATGCTGATTATATCGTATTTCAAGCCGCTCACCAAGCTGACACTATCTTGAACTGTAAATTAGGATCAATTGAAGCAAAGAAGCCGTTTAAAATGCAAAGTGCAGCATACGTACATGGTACGCTTGTTGATGTTGCCGCATACGACATCTTGCCAACCGACCTGAGTATATTTGTACTCCACACTGCTACCGCGCCAGTGGCTATCCAACTGATGACCGCAGATTGCGTACTTGATAGGTATATCAAAATCAAGGACAAGGGATTAAATGCCTTTACAAACAATATCACAATATCAACTGAAGGTGGGGAATTGATAGACGGCGCGGCCACTTACACCGTAGCGTCAAATGGCGGTGCGGTAGCTTTGGAGTCAGATGGTTCTAACTGGTGGATAGTAGCGGGGTAAGAATGTCACATAAATTAGAGAATAGAATAGTAGTTGCTCCGGCTGGTTATGGTGGGGACTACACCTCCATCGCCGCCGCCAGCGCCGCCGTGGGCGCCAGCGGCCGCTTTTACGTCGCACCCGGGACCTACGCCGAAACCGACAACGTGACTATCGCTGATGACCAATCCTGGAATTTCGACGGAGTAACCGCCAATTTCGACGCGGGGTTTAATTTCCAAATCACCGGCAACCGCTCGCGCGCCGTCGGAAAATTGACCATCGGCGGCCAGGGAGAGGCCGTCAACAATACACTGTTGCGCTACATCGGGGCCGACAACGAATGGGATGGGTGCGACGTTATTATCAATCCCACCGTACCAACCATACCGGCTCAATGGTATCCGGTCACGGTCAGCGGGGGTGGCATTGGCGGCTCACTCAAGGTCCGGTTGGCCGATTCCGTCACCAACACGAAGCAGCTCACTGCTGTCTCAGGATTCCTCACGTTTATTGGCGCACGCACAATGGGAAAATTCAATATCCGCGTTTACTATTGCGTTCACTCAAACGGCGCAATGGCCGTCAACTTCGGCGCGATCAACATGATCGCCGGAGCCGCCTGTTTTGGCAACTTAATCCATTCAGTATCGGATGGAATAACGGTAGCCGGCGCTGGCACTGGCTACGGATTCATCGCGGCCGCCGGCAATAACCGCAATGAAATTGTTGGCGTTTCCGGCCCGAGCGACGAGAGCCATATCTCGGATGCCGGCACCAACAACGACACCGACGCCTACGTGAAAACCTAGGAGGCCCCCGTGAGCCTGACCATAGGTCTATCCCTCACCGTCCTGCTAATCGGGGTCATAGGAGAATCAAATGCAATCAGAACAATTGCTAGAAATTGTTGCAACGATTTGTTCTTTAGTCTTGACAGGACTGGCAATATACCTTATAAGAATTTTATTCGCCTATATTGCGACTAAAACGAAATCAGTACAACTACTTTCCGCCTTGGCGCAAGTAGAACAGATAACGGAAACAGTAGTTACATCAGTAGCGCAAACTTATGTTGATAAGTATAAAAAGGCAAACGACTTTAATACATTCAGGAAACAGTCCGCTAAGCAACAAGCAATGCGCAAAATAACTGACTTGGTTCCCGAGAAGACTGTTAAAACCGTCGAGAATGCAATTCGTAAGGATTTTCAACAGTTTGCCTCTGATTTAATCGAAGCGAAAGTGCTTAAAATCAAAAATAAGCCTTGATTTTTCTCTAAATCCATGATACATTTTAGCCAGGTTTTTTGTTAGACCTGGCTAAACTTTTTTAAGGAGAAAGAAGATGGCAAGTGCAAAAGTAAGGTTCTTTATAATCGTTACACATTACAACACAGATCATGAAAAATCTTATATCCTAAACTCAACGAAAAGTACAGAAGCAGCGGATTTTCTAAAAAATCTTATCAAGGACAAAACAGTTGAAAACATGTCTCAGGTCCGTGTCTTTCGCGCGATTGAAAAACTGGTTGATAAAGATGTTAAAATCTCCCTCGGTTAACCGGACTAGGGGTAGGCTATTAAAATGCGTCCTGGTTCAAATTTGACGCCTTCCTGAACGGGTTTAAAACATGACTATAGCAATCGCTTACAAGGCAAAAGACGGTGTTTGGTTTGGTTATGATAATTACCTAAGCAGAGAAGATAACGGAGTTACAGACTACAAGTTCAGCGCGGGTGCGTGTAAGCATATAGATTTTGGAAATTTCATACTCCTTACTGCTGGGGATTCTATTGTTAATTCCATTTTGCAAAAAATTCTAGCAGAGAAGGTTCTGGAAAATAAGATAGAGAAATGCACCAATGCTAAAGGGATGCTTCTTGGTTATCCAACAGTAGACTTTGCGTTATCCCTTCGTAAATACTTTCGTGGAAAAGGAGACGATGGTAAATCATTTCCAAATTTTGAAATGCTGATGATTTCCAAAAAGAGCATTTTTATTATTGACGAAACCTGTGGTTGCGACAAATTAGATAAGTTCGGAGCAATTGGCTATGGTATAGCCGCTCTTGTAGCCTTCTCTTTACTGAAGAGAATAAAAACACAAGAAGAGATCAAAGCAATGGAAGCTCCAGTCTTGATTAGAAAGCTACTAGAATCCTGTAATGAGAATTGTACCTGTGTTGGAAATGAATACACAATAAGGAAGGTGGGAAATCATGAACAAAGTGACGATGGCGAATAAGTATTTCACTGATACCCCGACTAAACAACAATGGTTGTATGGTAGAACACTCAATGAATGTAAAAAAATCATAAGTAGTTCAACCACGCTATCCTTAGCGGAAAGGACGGTTTTAGGCGCTTTAGTGGATATGATGTATGGAAACGATGAACCCTGCGTTGCTTTCCCCAGTCAAGACTACCTAGCGGATGTACTGGCGATAAATAAACTTACGGTTCTTCGCGCAACCAAGAAATTTCAGGAACTAGGCTTGATAGAAATTAAACGGCGTGGTTTAGGACGGACTAACATCTATAAGTTAAACGTGCTTACTCCGGAACTCGTGGTAAAGCTCCAGCCAAAAACAATTACTGATAATTATTCTGACATATTCTTGAAGGACAGCGATCTTTAGGTGTAAAAAAGTCCCGCCCTGAAGTAACATCGCCACGACTAGGGAAATAACACCAACCAAATTAGCAGGTAACAGGGCATAAATCACGGTGTTTTAACCAGTGTTGATTCATTAATCTTTAATCTTAACCCTTAAGATTAACCTTATAATTTAATCTTCATTTTTTTGAAACTTTGAGGAGGGAACTTTGGATAAACTTGATCTTGGTAAGATCACTGCTAAGGAATTTTTTGATTTATTCCTAAATGGAATAACAGATGAAATCAAAACACATCTCCAACCCCTGGTTGGGGAAGAGATCACAAGGGAAAACGCTTTCCCCTTGTTAATCTCCCACATTTCTGGTATCCTGGATAAAATCGTAGAAGACCAAAAAAAACCTCTTGACTCTTGATCTTTTCTGTGGTAAAAATAATTTTAGCGTTTGTTAATTTTAAGAAGGAAAAAGATGAAACCAGAAGATAACTTCCGGAGGAAGTTAGTAATCAGTAAGCATACTACTGATCCTAACCTAGTTACTATGCAGGTGATAGATGTCTACGGGAGTAGACAATCGGTAGCAGAGACCTACACGTACAACAAGAGGCTTGTTGACGTAAAGATGATAGAGATCATGATAAGATGGAAAATCCACAGCTTAGCTGTGGTGAGAGAAGATCGTTCCTGACAGGTCTCTTGCAGGAAAAGAAAATGAAGTTTGAAAAATTGAAAAAGAAAGTATTCCTGCAAGCAGGAATCAGAGAGCAATACATCTCTTGCGCTCCTAGCAAGATAAGAAACGAAACGTTAAGAGCAAGAGTTTCGAGATACCTAGAGTCCGTTCCTAGAAGATTAGAAGATGGTAAGAGTATCTTAGTCTGTGGAAGACAGGGAAAAACAGAGATACTATCAATCCTGATAAAACATGCATTGTTTAACGGAATTGAAGGTTATTACATAACCTTCCATGACTTGATGAAGATGCAGTTCGGAGATACTAGTATATCCCTTTCTCTTGGAAGATCGTTAGAAGACTTACGCCTAATCAAGATTCTTGCTATCGACGATCTTGACGCCGGGATAAGTATCAAGAGTACGCACGTTCTTTCCTATACCAAGAGTTTTTTTAAGTTCCGTCAAGAAAACAAACTACTAACTCATCTTGCCGCTACTAGCGGCAATGCAGTATCCAATAATCACCCCATAGTAGATTCCGTCTATCTACGAAACTACTTCAATCTAACAGTTTAGGAGAAGAGATGCTTCTTGACGATAAACCTAGAGTATCCTACGTCTACATTGACATCCGGACGTTAGTCCGGGAATCGAGTTCATATAGAACTTCCCTGTCAAAGAAGATGAAAGGTTTGATTACACCTTCCTTTACTTCGGATCAGTTTGGATTAAACTGGATTGATCGTAAACTACACGATCCTGATTTTAACTCTTCCCTGTATTTTTTCTATATTAAAACAGAAGGTGCTAGTTACGACCGGCGATTTGTTAGGTATGCCGAAGATCAACTGTTCCCTATTACCTGCACAAAAAATATTACTGTGTTGGACAACCAGTTTGAGATGCCCCTGTTAATGCAGAGAAACAAAAACATAGATACGATGTATACGTACAACCCTAATCTAGTAAATCCGGAATATGATATTGAACTTGCCCCTTGGATTCAGGATGTGAAAGATTGAATATTGAAAAAGCTCTTATTACTTATGTCGTTCGTAATAACTCGGCAAGAGAGATTATAGAACGGGGAATTAAGTCTTCTCTATTAAATCAAAAGGAGACACAAGATCAATTAAAGTTCATTATTGATTTTTATACCAACTATCATACAACACCAACAGAGAATGTAATCCAGGCTAAATTCCCGGAGTACGAACCGTTCCTAGAAGATGTATCTTTTGATTGGGTCTGTGATAAAATACAAGAGATGGATGTTTGGAATAAGATTAATATGTCCATGGGAAAGGTTTCTGAGTTCCAAACTCTTCGCGAACCATACAAATCGGTTGAAGTGTTACAACAACTGCTAGTAAATGTTTCTGAATCTTCCCGTAGGGGTTACGATAAATCTTGGAAAGGTACGGCTGAATCCCGCAAGGAAGAATATGAAGAGAAGGCTAAGAAGGGCGGCATGATAGGGATTCCCACACCTATTGATTCACTTAATGAAGTAACAGGTGGGATTTGTCCTGGTCAATATTGGATTATATCAGGAAGGGCTAAATCAAGTAAAACATGGCAGTTGTCAAGATGGGCCTATCATGCCATGCAACTTGGTTACAAGGTTTTGTTCTTTTCGCCGGAGATGAACTATACAGAGATTTTTCAAAGACTAGATGCTATTTATTCAGTCAAGTCATTCAAGGATTTGCGTCTTGGTAGACTTGATAATACAGACAAGGAAGAATATTTTGGTTTACTAGATCAAGCTAATCAAGTGCAGGGAGATATTGTTGTAGTAAGCGGAGATGAGGGTTATACAATAAACTCCATTACAGCAAAGGTAGATAGATATAATCCTGATATTCTTTTCATTGATGGACTTTCCCTAATTGATGATATTTCCGGCGGAAGAACAACGGTTGAAGCGTTACGAAACATTAGTCGTAGTATAAAGAAACTTGCGTCTAGGCCAGGAAAACAATTACCAGTAGTTGTGGCGGCGCAACAAAAACGCGGGTCAAAGAAAGAAACAGCAGACCTAGAGGATTTACAATGGTCGGATCAACTCGGGCAGGATGCTGATTATGCTTTCGGTGTATATCAAACAGAAGAAATGCAACAGAGTTCCCCACCAACAGTAGAAATGAAACTTATTGCAAGTCGGCATAGTGTTTTCTGGAGTGGAACTTTCGCCTTTAATACTGATCCTATGTTATTTGAACAAATCGGAGTTAGCCATTCGGATGATGATATGATAGAGTTCGATCCTCAAAAGTTCTAGGAGACAAAACAGAATTGGATGATGGAGAATGAAATTGAAGAAAATGATACAATTACAAATTGAAACAGCAGATGGTAAATATTGCGGGAACTGTGCTTATGTGGTAGAGCTAGAAAGTGGTATGGAAAGAGTTTGGAACTGTGTTATATTTGAAGATTTGGAACACGATAAAGATCATTGCCCGCTACGACATAAATATTGTACTGCATCAGAAGTTATCCAGCCGAACACAAGCAATGATATAAGTCAAAGCGAACCGCTTTCTAGCCTGTATGAACAGACTCGTGTTTTGTATGAGCAGCACCTAGCGGCGATAGACGGCTTGGTAGATAATTATATTAATAGACGCTTGCTTGAATGTCAGCAAGATGCTGAACTGAACGACCTTCAACAAGAAGCTCTTCACATAAGACAATTCTTGATTAAGACAACACCCTTGGAATGGTCAGTCGATGGAGATAAATTAAAAATTAAATATTGCTTTAAACACGAACCGGCGGCTGCGCAATTCGTTATAGACACTGGATTAGGAGAATCAAGTACTGTTCAAAGTCTATGGGATTCTTCTGGCGGCAAAGACGAAAACTCTATAAATAGTTAAATAGGAAGAAAACCATGTCAGATAACGCAATATTTTTGTGGGCCATGCTGATTTTTATTATGTTTGTAAATTCGATTGTTTTTGGTACAGCCTACTGTACGTACATGGAAAGAAAACAATACATAGAATGCTTAGGAAACAACACTATTGAACAATGTTGTTTAGTCAAATGCCGATTTGACTATGAAAACAGGTTTGCTGATTTTATCGAGTGTTCAAAAGGATGTGTTACAAAAGGAGAATTAAAATGAAAGAATTTAACACAGAAGATATACTGACAATAGTTACAGGAAAACAATGTAACGTAGGTGACTGTTATCTTTGGTATCTTGGAGTACAAAGTCTTGCATCTTATATAACTTCACAAGACTTGCCCTTTCTTTTTACTATTACTGCGTTTCCTTTTTGCAAAGAGCACTTAATAAAACAATATCCACAACTAGAATATGTAGATACGAGTAATTTATCACCAATGACATACAAAGAGTGGATCACGGAAATCAAAAAGAAGTTTCCAGAAACTTTACCGGTTCTTTCTATTAAAGAATGTAAATCTGAATTTAAACAGATTGGCGACCTTACTACTGAGATTGTGCAATCATGGCCAAATTGGAAAATAAAATCAATGAAGTCACCTGTTAATTGGCATAATGAGGTAGAAAATAAAGCTTATTATAAAGGAGAATTAAAATGAATATCCGAGTTTGCGATATTTGCGGAGACACCACTAAGGAAGCAAAGAAATATGAGTTTATCCACCATCTTGGAACTGATGAAGCGCATGGAGAACATTTTCATGTTACAAAGGACTATAATCTCTGCATTGATTGCCATCTAGCAGTGCTGAAAGAAGCAATAAATTCTTTGGAAAAAGCTCAATATCATAGAGAACGTCTTTTATGTAAAATAATAGACCAGAAGGTAAAAGAAAGGAATGGAGAAAAAAATGGAAGCAAATCCTAAAGAGAATAACACATCCTTCATCTCAATGACATTCCTGCTAATAATTACATTGGTCCTGTGTCTGTCGGGATTGAAATGTACTGACATGTACTTTGAGAAAGAAATCAAGATTTCTTATCTTGATTGTGTAAAAGCTAAATCTCAAGTCGAATGTAAATAATATGCGTCAACGAGAAAACTCAGTAATATTATACTACCTTTTTAATGATGACATCTTTATCCCAGAAACTATTAATGAAAAAGAGATAATGTCCATTTCGTATCTTGCGAATATAGTATCAGATTATATAAATTGTGGCATGGTACTCCGTACAATCACTAAATCACCCTGTAAGCAAGGTGGCTACTTTGTTACTTTTACTTTTTCAAAGGATAAAAAATGAAACTAATAAAACCGTCTGCTAGAATTGTAGACAGGATTAATGGAAAAGAAATAATTGAAAAGATTGAAAACTGCGGAAGGGTGTGCTACAAATCAGAAGATAAAATAACAGATTTTGAAAATTCTTGCAAGTTTGTAGCTGGGCTAATAAAGTCTGGTCATGAATCCGTGCTTGAGCATGTTTCTATTTCTGTAAGATTTATTTGTGATCGTGGCGTTTCTCATGAATTAGTAAGGCACAGACTCGCATCATTCAGTCAAGAATCAACGCGATATGTAACCTATAGGTGTGGTTGTCAGTTTATCATCCCGCACTGGATTAAAGCCCCTTTGGGTGATTATGTTTTAGATGAATCTCAAGCGATAATTCAATATCGCCCCTTTGATTGGCAATCTGTATCATTTGATAACTATGAGAATCTTTACATAGAGAAGTGTAAAACTTTTGATACTGACAATATAATTTGTGACACAGGCTGGTATGAGATTGATATGGATGACGATGCTGATGATGGGGAGACTACTATTGTTTGGTTGCTTGCCATGCTGCGGAGTGAGGGGTCTTATCTTGACCTTTTGGAGCTAGGATGGTCTCCGCAGCAGGCAAGAAGTGTTCTGCCAAACAGTACAAAAACCGAACTAATCACAACGGCCAACATCCGCGAATGGCGGCATATCTTAAAGCAGCGCACAAGTAAAAGAGCCCATCCGCAAATGAGAGAAGTAATGCTAATGCTCCTAGAAGAGTTCAAAAAACAAATACCAGTAGTTTTTGATGACATAACAGGAGAATAAAAATGCAAGTCAGGAGACCTTTATATATTGGTTTTGACTATATAAACAACTGTGATCTTTGTGGGGGCGAATTAACAAAAAAAGAAAAGTCATTCGATTATCGGTACTTGACATGTGCGCCCCTTGAATTGCTTAAATCTCCGGTTGATAAGGAAATGATTATCAAGGAAGATTACATATTTTGTGAAGAATGTTTTATTAATTTTGTCCTACCTTTCTCAGATATACATAAAAAAGAATATTCTTTAGTAGTCGAAGATGAATTTGATACTGACATCTAATTAAAAATTCCAAAAGGAGAATAGAAATGGCTTTAGCATCAATCCAACAAGTGCTGGCAATTAATCCAATCGACGGGGCAGATCGAATTGAACTAGCCACTATTAACGGATGGGAATGTGTAGTTAAGAAAGGAGAGTTTTCCCAAGGAGACTTAGGAGTCTATTTTGAAATTGACTCTGTTGTCCCGGATAAGGAATGGTCTAAATTCCTAGAATCTAAGAAATTCCGGATTAAAACAGCTTCATTCAAGAAGCAGATCAGTCAGGGGCTTCTTATGCCGCTTAATAGTGTCTTTGAAGCTGGTATGGACCTAACAGAAGTACTTGGCGTAGAGAAATATGAAAAGCCAGTAGCAATTAGTCTTCGAGGACTAGTTGCAGGAAATTTCCCATCTCATCTTATCAGTAAGACAGATGAACTAAATCTTCAGTCTCATCTAAGATCACTAGATTGGATTCGCGGGAAAGAGATTTATGAAACAGTTAAACTAGATGGAACTTCAGCTACATATATCACCCATACGGCGGGAGAAGAAACCAAGCACTATATCTGCTCTCGAAATATGCAGTACAAAGAAGATCAAGAAGGTAATGTTTATGTAAACATCTATAAGAACAGTATACAGAAGGCACTGCAAGAAGAGAAGAATCTTGCTATTCAAGGCGAGCTTGTTGGCCCGGGGATTCAAAAAAATACACTTGGTTTGCCAGACTATGCCTTTTACATATTCAGCATAAAGGATTTAGTAGAGAAGCGTTACTACGGGATAGATGAGATAGAAGCGTTTTGTAAAAAGCATGAACTAAACCACGTTCCTATTGTTGAACGGTATGTGGCGGAATCGCAGCATGATCTAACCTGGTTCAAGTCAAGGTGTGGTGGATCAAATATGTTCAATGGCCGTGAACGAGAAGGAATTGTCGTAAGAACAACTACGCATGAAGGGACAGGAATGATTTCCTTTAAAGTTCTTAATCCAAAATATCTACTAAAGGAAGACTAAAATGATTAAAAAACGTTTTGTAGGAATAGAAGAACAAAAACTATATCAAAAGACTATTTTCTGTGATATATGTAAAAAAGAAATAAATGATATGTCCTATGAAGGGGGGGACAGGCATAGCCATTTTCACGTAATTGACGATATTATTATATCAGAATCACCTGCTGCTACAAATCCAAATTATCGGCAAGAAAAAGTCAGGTACTTCTTTTGTGATGATTGCTTTGGTAATTTGATCTTGGCGAAGATTAAAGAAGCCGGTTATCCAGAAGAAGAAGATTCCTTTACCGAAGATGGGGATATTTATACCAACAAGTTTAAAGATGCTTTATTGGAAGGAAAGTAATTATGCGAAAACTAGAGACTGATCCTTTTACCCCGACTAGATCGGATATATTCTCAACAGCTATTCAAGTTCTTTCAATTGCTTTTGGTGGCTATTTATTATATACTGGTAATGTTTTAGGCGGGGTCGCAGCTATAGCCGGCGGCCTGGCTGGTGGTATTAAAGGAAATTTAATTGCTGATATTAAAAAGGTGGTGGAAAAATGAAACCAAATACAGATGAGACCCGGCTTTTTCTTGATGAGATGCTAATCGTACTATCAAAGGCTTTTCCTGATAGAAAATGGTCCTTTGAATCTATAAACGAGACATTTGGTTATGATTCTGCCTGCATAAGAGTGGTTACCGAGAAAAAGAAAACTAATTATAACTGGACAAAAGTGTCCCTTCCAGAAAAGAGGCGATTTTTTACAGCAAAATTAAAAGATGGGACTGTTATACCCAGGTGTTTCCGTAGTGGTCATCATCTACTCGCACTAGTACAAGGTCCATTTGATGATGTGAACCACGAAGTGCTTGACGATATAACAGATGGTCAACTTGTTGCTTGGGAGTACGAATAAGATGAATGGAACTGATATAGGAACTTATATCAAAGGAATTTTAACTACAATGATTCCTGGACTAAAAGCAGAAGTCGAATCAGTAATCGAGAATGAAGATGGATCACAAACAGTTACATTGGTGCTAAAAGATGAGTAAGATTTTAGTAGTATTTCTCCTTCTACTTTCATCTTGTGGGATAAGTAAGGGATTCTTAATGGAAGTAGAAAGAGAAATAAACCAAGAAGAAAAATGTGAATCCCTTCTTATCTCCCCTGTCTTTCTTGTTTCACAAGAGCCAACCTATACAGAAGTTGTCCTTGCCGGATGTTCCGGCTCAAAAAAGCTAACTGAATATATGTGTGCCAGATATGGAGAATCAAATCTTAACTACACAACGAGTTGTACTAAAACCGGAAACTGGACTAGGAAAACCAAATGAAGGAAGTTCCTAATATTATTATATCCGACCTACAGGTTGGACATAGAACTCCCACTTACAACTTTGAAGTATTTAATCAGCGCTTAGTAAAAATTGGCGATCAGGCGATTGGTGAGATACTCCGGCGGTCAAGAGATGTAACAATTCCTGAGATTAAGATTCGTCTGCTAGGAGACTTAATTCACGGCGAAAGAGTTTTTAAGACCGTAGATTTAGATGAGCTTGAAGATGTAGTGAAAGTTCAAATGTATGATGTGGCTATCCCAGCCCTTGAAAAGTTCATTGCCCGCTTTGCAGATTTCATTAAAGTGACTATAACATGTATTAAAGGAAACCACGGAAAGGTGCATAAAGAAGCATCCCTAAGCAACAATTATGATTTGATGATCTACCAGCATCTGAAAGCTTCCCTTAAAGAATACAAGAATATCCACTTTGATATATGCGACAACTTCTATACAATAGATAACCTATTTGGAAAGAAGTATATGTTCATCCATGGGGATGAGGTTAAGTCGCATGGTGGTAAACCTTGGTCACAGATTGCAGATAAAGCTTTAAAATGGCATGGAGCATTAGGTGGATTTGATTATCTTTGCCTAGGACACTTTCATACATTTGGTGTTTTCGACTACGACAATATGACAGTTCTTATAAATGGAACTTTGGTTACAGATGATCAATGGGTATTGCGGACAATGGGCCTTCCAGGATCATGTTCTCAATTAATGTTCTTTGCCGGCGATACAGGAATTTCATATTATAAAATTCTATCTCCGAAGGACTAAAGATGTCTCACGAAATGAAAGTAAAGACTATTGAGTACCTAGAAGTCCAACCTACTTACAGGTCCGCTGCTGAAATTGCTGAAGGAGTTGGTTGTTCAAAACGCTATGCTTTACAAATTATACATAATCTTATGGGAGCCGGGACAGTAACGAAAATCAAAACTACAGGAAATGTACCTCAATATATTTACAATCGTATTGGAAATACAGTGCGACAAGCAGTTCCAGAAAAATCAACTATTAATGAAGCAGTTATTCAGTACTTCTTAGATTCTGTTACGCCCGAATACATTGTCAGCCAAGATAAGCCAATGGCTGTTAAACTTGTTGGTTACCTATTAGATCAAATTAGAGCAAAGCACAGTAAAATTCCAACTTTTGATAAAGGTGTATCTCTAAAAAGTCTTCATGCCCAGGGGTTATTTACTTATGCCGACCTTGCGAAAAGATTTGGTGGAACTACGGCCCAGTACAGAGCAAAAATAGATGAAATGCATGTTGGAGACTCAGAGGAAGTAAGTTCTTTTGTTAAGGAAATGGAAGACCGTTATTATGGAACTGCCAAGAAAACCCCGCCCGCTTGCGGCAGGGATGAGTTGGCAAAATAATTTAAAAAAGCACTTGACAAATTCTAAATACAGTAGTATATTATATATGTAAATAGGAGGTAAACAATGAACACTCAAATAAATATAGCTTTGCCCAAAGAATGGAAAAAGGAGTTAGAGAGACTTGCAAGAGTTTTTTCTGTTGAGGAAGAGAATACATTAACTTATCTTGATTTAATTAGACGGGCAATTAAAGAAAAATATGGCTTGGAAGAAACAGGAAAATGAGTGAATATAAGTCAACATCACATTGTAAATATTTGTGCCAGTACCACATTATTTTCTGTCCAAAATTTCGATATTCTGTTTTAAAAGGAGATATTGAAATCAGTTTAAAAGAAATATTGATAGATGTGGCAAACAGATACGAATATGAAATAATCCAAATGGAAGTGATGCCAGACTATATTCATATATTTGTTGGTGCTAAACCAACTGTTGCCCCGATAGATATAGTAAGGATTTTTAAAAGTATTACAGCTATTGAATTGTTTAAGAACTACCCAAAGTTGAAATCTTTTTATGGTAGATGTGGTTCTCTTTGGTCGGTAGGAAAATTCATATCAACTATTGGTAATGTTTCTGCGGAGACAATCAAAAAATATATTGCAGAGCAAAAAGGGAAATAAAATATGTTGGTACAAAGAGGCTATAAATACAGAATAATACCAACTAAAGAACAAGAGAAATCCTTGTTTCAACATGGCGGTAATGTCAGATTCTTATGGAACTATGCTCTTAAAATAAATCAAGAATATTATAAAGAAGTTGGTAAATTTAAGTTTTATTACGAATTAGCGGTTTCCTTGCCAAAACTTAAAGAAGAATATACTTTTCTCAAAGAATCATTCTCACAGTCTTTACAAATGGTTTTAAGACAATTCGATAGAGCATTGAAGGATTCTTTTAAGAAAGAGAAAGGATTCCCAACTTTCAAAAAGAAAATGTTGTTGAATGATAGCTTTACTTGCCCTCAAAAATGGCGATTAGGGAAAGGCTTTGTTTTCATACCTAAAATAGGAGAAGTAAAATGGATAAAACATAGGGCTATGGAAGGCAAACCTAAATCAATAACCATCTCACAGGATGGTAATAAATGGTATTGTTCTGTTTTATGTGAATATACTATATCAGATAAAGAAAAAGGTTTTAATGATATTGCAGGTTGCGATGTCGGATTAAAAGAATTCGTTACACTATCTGATGGAACTATCATAAGCAATCCCAAACATACTAAAAAATATGAAAACAAGTTAGCAAAAGAACAAAGGAAACTAACCAAGAAGCAAAAAGGAAGCAAAAACAGATTCAAACAAAGGCTTAAAGTTAGAAGAATTCAAAACAAAATAAGAGATGTGCGTAAGGATTTTCTACATAAAACATCTAATTTGATAGCCAAGAATTATGATGGAATAGTTGTAGAAGATTTGAATGTCAAAGGAATGATGAAGAATCATTGCCTTGCGAAATCAATCGGAGATGCTTCGTGGTCAGAGTTTAATAGGCAACTTAAATACAAATGTTGCTGTAATTTTAAACATTACATCAAGATTGGAAGATTTGAACCTACAAGTAAAATGTGTTCTAATTGCGGATGTATTCAAGAAATGCCCTTAAACAGAAGAATATTTAATTGTCCTGATTGTAAAATATCCATAGATAGAGATTTGAATGCATCTATAAATATCAGAAATATAGGATTAAATACGCTGGGACACAGCGGATTTCAAGCTTGTGGAGATGGTTTGTTGAAATCGTCGTTGAAGCAAGAAAAAGAATGCTTAGTAAACTAAGCAGAAGCCACGGGACAAGCCCCGTGGAATGTCACTCGCAGGATCAAGCAGCAGCAATAGCTTACGAAGAAGCCGGCAAATCAAAAAATGCAAAAAGAAAAACTCGTAAAACTACTAGAAAGTCTTGATGTAAAATTTTCTGTTCTAAGTAAAGGGGTTCAATTATCTTGTCTGTTCGCCGAATGGAAGCATGAGCGTGGAACTGATAGACACCCGTCTATGGTTATTTATTACGGGAATACTTCTACTTTCTTCTGTTATTCCTGTAAATCTAAAGGAACACTTGTTGAACTCTTTGAAGAAGCTGCTAGAAGAGATGAAAAATATCTAAAATACATTAATATAGTCCGGGAAGAAGAAGTACTAAATATATCCATCCCACAAGATTCTTTCTTCCCAGACAAGAAACAAAAGGAGCAACAAGACCTTGAAAACCTAAAAACATTTATTGATATTTGTTCCACGAAACAGCACAACTATATATTCTCCAGGAATTTCACTTCGGAAACACTTGGCTACTGGCATATTGGTTTTGATGAAAAAAAATGCAGGGTGACGATTCCGATCTATGATTGTACTGGGAAGTTCGTTGGTTGTACTGGCCGTCATATAGACAGTAACCACCCAGTGCGTTATCTACAATATATCAAACAAAAGGCGCAAGTAGAACGATCAATCCTTCTTGGAGAGAATCACATCAATAGAGGGTCAATCGCACTCCTGGTAGAGGGGGCGCTTACAGTCGTTAAGGTATGGCAATTTTTATGTCAACAAAAGATACTCAACTACTTTACACCATTGGCGCTTATGTCTTCCAGCATTAGTGAAAAACAAATAGAAAAATTGATTGACAACTTCTCTTATTGTGTGTTAGCGTTAGATAATGATCAGCCCGGAATTGACGCTAAATTGAAAATAAAACGACGGCTAGAAAGGAAATTAACAACAGGAGAAATAAAGTATGAAGAAGTAACAAAGGGTCTTGATCCAGATCAAATTATTGACAATTATCCACAAATATTTTTAGATATGCTAAACAAACCAAAATTCTAATTTAGGGGTTTAAAATGGGATTGGTAGACATTGACAGTGTATATGAAGACTATAAAAAGTCAAAGAAAGAACAAGAAGATCGAAAATTGGCAGGTGGAGGACTTCGCAGGTTTTCCTTAACAATGGGCGCTGCGCAGGAAGTAATTTTCTTGACTGACAAGTTCTGTGATCTCTTTGAGTACCAATTTGCTGTAATGGGTGATAACGGAAGACCTAAGTGGCATAATTATATTACGGCGATACCAAAGGAAGAACTGCGCGGGAGGGAAGATTTTCTTTCTGCTAGATTTGGTTACCCGAGTAAGAAGATTATTACGCTAGTAGCAAACAGGATTATCGAAGCAGATGGTGTCGAACTTGAGAATCCTGTTTGGTATCTTTCGTGGCTAGTAATGCTTCAGAAAAACACAGGTTCACTTACGGACATTAAAAAGGAAATACAAAAGGATTACGGAACCCGTCTTCTTTATGGTGCTAAATGTATCGTAAGACGAGATGCTGTTGATGATAAGTCCCCTACTACAGGTAGTAACTGGAATTTCAAGAAGAGACTTTCTAGTGAAGAGATCGAGACTACCATCGGGGAAGAAGAAATTACTAGATCAGGAAAAATCATTGCTAATATGGAGGAAACCTGGAAGCCACTTTCTTATGATGAAGTCTATCAAAACGGTTTGTGGCGCAGGGCATTACCGAAGGACAGGAAATCTTCTTATAAGAAGTCAGATGTAAAGAAACAAGCTCCACCAAAACCTGATTGGGATGATGAAGAATCTATTCCTTTCGATACGAAATATTGATAATTGATCTCCGGGGAGTAATCCCCGGAGAAATATTAAAATGAACATAAAAATAATCGAAACAGACGATCAACTAGATCAAATACAAAATCTCTTCCTCGGCAAGGAAAGAATTGCTTATGACGTAGAAACTACAGGTCTACGGCACGATTCAACTCCAGTAGGTTTTTCCCTTGTATCAGATACAGATGGAATCTACTTTGCGCTAAACCATAAAAATTATAGTAATGTAACAAACAAGAAAGCATGGGATTACTTTGCAAAAGTAGTAGAAACTACACCTAAGATATATATGCATAATGCAAAGTTTGACTATGTTTTTGCATATCAAAATGGTGTAAATATCCCTTTGTTTTCTATCCGCGATACAATGATTGCAGCGTGGCTATGCAATGAACAAGGCGGTGTTGGATTAAAGAAGCTGGCTAAGAAGTACAATTTCAATGCCCCATCTTTCAACGACATTACACATGGAATACCAATTGAACTACTTCCACCTATAGCCGTTGGTGCATATTGTATCCAGGACAGTTGCAATACATTAAAACTAGCTGATATATACGAACCGAGACTACAGAAACTTGGCTTGATGTATTCCTACGAAAATGTAGAATGTCCGTTTTCAGCAGTTATTTCACAAATGGAAATGGTTGGAAACTTATTTGACTTAGATCATGCTGAATCTTTTAACATTGAGTATTCAACAAAATTAAAAATAAGAGAAGATAGGATTTTTTCTTTTGTTGGTGAAAATTTTAAGATCACTTCGAGTTTTGAATTAGCTACACGATTATTTGACACAAACATAGTACCAAGGAAATTAGCTAGTCCTACTAAAGAAAAAAGAGACGCTGATAAAAAAGCAGAAGTGATAACAAAACCAGAAGATTTAAAGACATCAGAAATTTCTACTGACGCACATTCCTTACAGTATATCAAACGGCGTGTAGAAGATAAAACTCGTAGTTTTATTGAGGATATTCTTGAATACAAGCGATTACAAGCTGGTTTAGTAAAGTTCATTAGACCCTTTATTAAGACGGCGCAAGAAGAAAAGGATCATAGAATACACCCAGATTTTAATCAGATTTATGCTACTGCTACAGGTAGATTATCTTCTTCTAACCCTAACTTTCAAAATCTACCAAGATTAATCAAGGGTACAAAAGCAAATACAAATCTTCGTGCTTGTATAGTTGCAAGAGAAGGTTATTCTATAATAACTTGCGACTTATCACAGATTGAATTGCGGCTAATCGCGCACTTCTCGAATGATCCCAACATGACATCTATATATATAACTGGAAAAGATATTAATGGCAATCCTATGGAGGATATACACGAGAAGACGCGGCAAGAAATAGAAAAGGTAACTGCTAGAACAGCAGAAAGACTTGTTGCAAAGAACACCAACTTTGGTTTTGGTTATTTAATGAGTTGGCGTAAATTTGCATTTATGCACGATGTCCCGCCTAGTGATGCAAAGGCATCTGAAGCAGCATATCATTCGGCATATAAAGCAGTAAAACCCTGGGGACTTTCGGTATTAGAAGAAGCTAAACGAAAAAATTATGTACAAACCATTACAGGTAGATACAGATACTTTACGAAATTTGATGATTTATATTCTGCCCCATGTAATACAGTAGTACAAGGAAGTGGTGCTGATTATATAAAAATAGCAATGATCAATTGCGCCAATATGTTTATGTCACTTGGGAAATTAAATACTGATATTTATATTACAGCGTCAGTACATGATGAAATATTTTTTGAATGCAAAGATGAATACGTGAAAGATGCGCTAGAAATAATCCAGTATTGCATGAACAATGCAATTAAGTTAAAAGTACCAGTACTATGTGATTACGGAGTAGGAAAGAATTGGGCGGAAGCAGCACATTAATATAAGGAGAGATGAGATGTCATTTTTGATTGCGAGTCCAGCACTGCCCAGAACATTGATAAGCAACGAATCTATGTCTATTTCAAGAATTGGCCACGTTCTTGAAATTCTTAACTTTAAGATAAAGCATTCGTTTGTGGTGTCGATTAGTACACTGGAAAAAGCAATATCTGTTTTACATGAAAGAGATCATTATTTTATGCCGTTCTGTTTTTTAACAGATAATGATGAACAGATGCTTATGATTTACAATCGTGATGATGATACATTTATAATAAGTAAGGGTAAATATGGATGTACAATATCGAGATTAGCATTAGCCGATCTCTTACTTAAAGTAGATTAAAGAATATTAAATAAGGAGAATTGAAATGTCTGAAAAAGAAACTTTCTTGGACATAGAACCAGACAAGGGGGAAGTTATACTTAAAAATTTAAATAAATATGTACGGTATATACGTAAGTTCGGAAGCATAGATTTGTATGAATTTTTCCCTCTTGAAAAGTATTGTGATCAGGCGGCGGATGATGACTGGCACGATCTTTCACATGAAGAAACTTGGGAATGGCTAATTAAGAATGCTGTTGTAATAAAACATGACAAGGTAGCCAGGTATCTCGCTGAAGAAAGATTATACAGTGTTATAGATTTTCTTCTTCGGGAATATCCAAATCACATAGCCAGTAATATTTTCCATTCGGCAATATATGAAGGTGATGTTAAATTAGTCAGGTTGCTTATAAAATATAATCACACCTCTGTGAGGTGTGGTCAGATTACTACTGCTGCTGCTAATAATTACTATGATATAGAGGATGTTCTTTTAGAATCTGGCGTCAAACCAAATGCAGAAACACTAAATATGGCATTATGCAACAATGCTTACGAATCAGCTAAACTACTACTGGAATATGGTTGTCCATACAATAAAAATTCCTTTAACTATGCAATTGATTCTCAGAATATAAAGATGGTTAAACTGGCAATAGAGCATAGATTGCCAGTATCAGAAGACGATCAATACTACGCACATTCTTTTGCTATGCAAAAACTTATAAAAGAATATCGCACAGGAGAATAAAAATGATTAAAGTATATGGAAAAGAAAAAGACAAGATTGTAACAGAGGGAGATATAAACAGAGAGATAGAATACCTAGCTACTGAACTTAATTATATATTTTTCCCGGATGGTATATTCATACAAATCTACTTCGATAAAATTAATCAATATTGGTGTATATCAAAAAAGGAACGGCATATGTTTGCACCAAAAGCATCTGGAGAAACAATTCGTGGTGAATTAGAGAATAGCGATGTGTTTATCTTTTATAGTGAGTGTGACAACATAGTTTGCCGATGGAACTATCGTCGCCCACTATACTTTTTCAAAGGATTATAAAATGTACACAACAGTAATTATATCAAGAGATGGAATTCCTATTTTAACTGGTATAATACTTTCTTGTAGTAATACTCCTGACGATAATAATTCTAGTTGTAATGTAATGTCCATAGACCTTACAAATGTTATAATTGATGAACACTTTGAACCTGATATGATTAGTCGTTACTATTCGTGGTGCGCTAAAGAATTAAAAACGAGAATGTCTGTAATAGACGATGAGAAAGAATCTTTACAGAAACGACTAGACGAAGTAATTAAGAGGATGGAGAAGATCAATGAAACTGTATAGAGCAACCTATGAGATAGAAGTTTATTTTGTAACAGAAGCCGATACATACGATGATCTAAAAGTAAAAGACTACCTAGAGGAAGAACTTAGGTGGAACTCAATCGATCCTTATGATATTAGCATTTCACCCGAACGTAAAGTACCGAAAGAATGGCAAGAAGCTTTGCTATTTGGAACGGACTTAACTGGTAAAGAAGTACAGGAAAAACTTGATGGAAATCAAAGTAAATGAAAAGGCTAGTCCAGAAGAAGCTTTTCTTACAATAACATTTGAAGGACCAGCATATGAAACCGGGGAAATAAACGAGGCGGCGCTGGAAACAATGAAGCATATCATTGATTCCCTGGCGATTATTGCCCTAAATCTTAAAGTAAAAGATAATCCAAATATGACAAAAGAAGAACAAGAAGAATTTGAAACAATGTTCAAAAACAGTATAACTGTAACAGGTGGGAAATGAAATATAATATTATCTATGCTGATCCTCCTTGGAGTTACAGGGATAAGGCGTTAGCCGGAAATAGAGGTGCTTGTTGTAAATACAATGTGCAAGATATTGAATGGATTAAAGACCTGCCCATTAATGAAATAACTGCTGATAGTTGTGTTTTATTCCTTTGGGTAACAATGCCAAAGTTGAATGAATGCTTTGATGTAATAAGTGCTTGGGGATTTGAATACAAGACTGCTGCATTTACCTGGGTCAAAAAGAATAAAAAAGCAGACTCTCTGTTCTGGGGAATGGGAAGGTGGACTAGGGCCAACCCGGAACTATGCTTACTAGCCACCAAAGGAAAACCAACGCGATTAAACGCTGATGTTCATTCTGTAATAGAATCGCCCATTATGGAGCATTCAAGAAAACCAGACGAAACAAGAAATAGAATTGTCAGACTATGCGGAGATATTCCAAGAATAGAACTGTTTGCAAGACAAAAGACAGAAGGGTGGGATGTTCTAGGATTTGATATTGATGGGGAAGATATTAAAGAACAATTAATAGAATTAGGAAGCAAGTGAATCACCTTCTTAAAAATGGATTTTGGCTCTATAAGAATGATCTCTCAGATAGATTCTTAGAGTCGGTAAGAGATGATCTGTCTTATAATCTAACCAATTACCTGGGTAAAACCAAAACTGTATTGGGTTATACAGAGACAGAGGATTATTTGGTTATCCCGAGAGGATGTAAACTAAATATTGATATTTGTGATCAGCGTTCTCTTGGCCGGGAGCTCAATGTAGAATCTGAACCAATACAACTACGGGATGAAAATCAGCACTTGTTCGTCGATTCTATTATGCGGCACTTACAAAACAATACTTGTGCATTAGGAGTTGCTTCTTGCGGGACTGGTAAAACAGTAATGGCGATAGAGATTGCCCGCCAACTTAATAGATCAACAGCTATACTGGTACACAAGCAGTTCTTAGTAGATCAATGGATGTCCCGCTTAGTAAAAGGCGAAGAAACAAAGTATGGAATAATCAAACCATTTTGGCCAAATATAAAAGTAGGTATATGTAAACAAAGTAAATGTAATAACGGGAATACACACGATGTTGTAATTTGTATGTTGCAGTCAGTAGCAAGCAGGGATTACGGGGAGGAATTCTTTAATAGTTTCGGCACGATAATAGTAGACGAGTGCCATCACGTTCCCTGTGATAATTTTAAGTTAGCGCTGTCTAAATTCAATTGCCGATACTTAATCGGCCTGTCCGCTACTCCTGAAAGAATAGACGGTTTGCACCAATTACTGTACCATCAAATCTCCACTCCGACCGTTTCTTTTTGTCACATCCCGAAAATTCCCAAGGTTTTTTTCAAGAAAATTTCTTACCAAATTCCCTTGACAACCTTCCCTTGGAATGGTAAGGTTGACTTTAGCAAGCTGATTAATTCCATTGCTGCTCACCCGGCAAGGAATCAAGGGCTCGCCAATGATCTTTTAGCAGCAAATAGGGTTGGGAAAAAGGCCATATTGATGTCTGATAGAATTGAACAACTCTATACTATAGACGCCTTATTAAAGGCGCAATCGCCCAATATAAATACTGGTATTTATATTTCGGGCAAGAAGCAATCAGAACTACAAACAGCAGCGGAAGCGGATATAATCCTTTGCACATATCAAATGTTGGCAGAAGGGTTTGATGTTCCCGCCTTGGATACATTAATCTTTGGAACACCTCGTGCAAATGTAGAACAGATGGTTGGTCGGGTGACTAGAGAATACCCTTCTAAAGACCAGCCAATAATTGTTGATAGAATAGACAACATAGGAATACTTAAAGGTATGGCTCGGAAGAGAGAAAATAAGTATCGGGAATTAGGGTTTGAAATTAATTAAGATATAGGAAATAATAATGGAAACACTACTTGATATAGTTATATTTTTAGCTTGTTTCATATCCTTATTATGTTGTTTCATATCCTTATTATGTTGTGGTACTCTCTTAATATTGCAATCTGTGCCTAGACCTTTTAATTTTAGGAAGACGCGCGAATATAGAAAATATTGTGTTGACTGTCATAACAGCGACACGATGAAATGTTTTGATTGCAAACATCATTCTGCTTATCTCATCTGTGGAAGTCACAAAGAATTTTCAAGTAAGGAGAAATAATATGCATGGATGTTGTCCTGATTCTTGCCCTAATCTAAAAAAAGAAGAAACAGAGAATGGCTGGACCGTATATTCTTGTGAAAAGAAATTAAATGGTACAGTTATTACTTACGGTTCCTGCGGTGTCGATATGTGTTTCCCAGGCACAAACTGCACTTATAAATATCTAAACAATGACGTGGTTTGATGAATATTTGCACCAAAGATATGCTTGACCATCGGTTTTTAGGTGCATTTCTTAATATGAAAAATATTAGAGATGCTATTATTTATTCCTGCTTAAAACAATTAGGCGGTGTTTCAGAAATCTATTCTGACTTCTTTATTGATGACGCCGAAAGGAAAATAATAAACATGAAATCAAATCTTACACCAAAATTTGAAAAAATAATATCACTAATTCATAGTGATGATCCAGAAAAAAACTACCAAAAGAACCTAGAAGATATTGATTGGTCTTCTATAAAGCTCTTGACAGAAGACTTGGTTGCTTCTTTGTTACGATTAAAGCGAATTGGAAACTCTGATTTACGTAATGTATTGTTTTACGTTGCAAAGACCGGCGCTAAATATGCAAAATACGTGTCAGATGAAGAACGTCTACATTTCTTTGCTGAAAGACTAGACTATTGGTCTGATAGATATAGAAGTTTAGAGCGGATATATGCTCTAATTGCTCTGTTTGAACTCTTCCAAGAAGATGTCATTAATGAAAGGATTCAACATGTTTGAAAATGCAATTCAGAAAATGGCGAAAGAGAATCAGTCCTTCTACGGTTCTATCCTGCTGACAGATGATATTGCCGGTTGGGAGCCAGAGATGGTTGCCGCCGGATCAATGATCATGGCGGCGCTAGAGAAGCAAGTCAAAACCCGTCGGGAGCAGTTGAAGAAGTATGGTATGCCTCTTGTTGAAAAGTTCTTTAACAAGGAAGAAGGCAAGTCCATGATATGGGAAGTTCTCGGAGGCAGAATCAAAAAGCAAGCGTCCACCAAACAAAAGCTGAATGAAGAACGAATCAGAATGCTTTGTGTGGAACGTGGAATCTTTGATCGTGTCTTTCCTAGAATCCCCACCTTTGATGTAGCAGAATTTGAAAGGTGTGTGAATGATGGCACACTATCTTCCCTGGAGAAGATTGCTTGCACCGATACCGAAACCACCTATTCGTACATTCCTGAACTACCAAAGAATCTGCTACTGAAATGAAACAAGATCAAAGGGCTTGGCGAAAAAAAGCTAAGTCCGTCTTTAGAAAAATAAAGATCAAGGATGAAGTCTTTTATGTAAAGACATACAGGACGCAAGACCTGTGCAATCTCCTTGGTATTACTCGCGTCTACCTACTAGAATTAGAAAAATCTGGTAGTATCTATCCCCCAGCATGGAAGACTGCTGGCGGACATAGAATATATACCAAGTATGAAATGGATATTTATCATGAATATATAATTGAACTACTAGAAGCAAAAACAAAATGTCGTTTGAAATCACAACAGTTAAATGCTATTAAACACGAACTGAATAAATTAGAAAGGGGAATAGATCGAAAGAAGTATGAGAAGGATGCTACTGAAAACGAATTCCTTTATCATAAGCAGTTTGAAAAGAAGAAAAAGAAACCAGAACCAGAAGATGATGGCTTTGGAGAATTACTAGAAGTTATTTCTTTCAATCTTAAAGAGAATAAAAATGAACACTACATTTAACTTTGGATCAGGAGAAGTACCTGCACATCGGCATATTAATCCTGATGGCAGTATAGGGGGTTGGGTAGCCGAAACGGCTACCGTAGCTCCCACTGCTTATATTGGGATTAATGCCCAGGTATCTGGAACTGCCCGGGTATATGGAGATGCCCAGGTATTTGGAACTGCCCGGGTATATGGATATACCTGGGTACATGGAGATGCCCAGGTATCTGGAACTGCCCGGGTATGTGGAACTGCCCGGGTATATGGAGATGCCCGGGTATATGGAACTGCCCGGGTATATGGAGATGCCCAGGTATCTGGAACTGCCCGGGTATCTGGAACTGCCCGGGTATATGGAACTGCCCGGGTATATGGATATACCTGGGTACATGGAGATGCCCAGGTATTTGGAACTGCCTTGGTATCTGGAACTGCCCGGGTATATGGAGATGCCCGGGTATATGGAACTGCCCAGGTATATGGAACTGCCCGGGTATATGGAGATGCCCAGGTATTTGGAACTGCCCGGGTATGTGGAACTGCCCGGGTATATGGAGATGCCCAGGTATTTGGAACTGCCCGGGTATATGGAGATTCTTGGAGTACGTCCCCTTTATACATACAAGGAACAAAGCATAGTATAACGAACTGTGCCTATGGCAAGCTTGCCATAGGATGTGAAGTTCATACATTTGAAGAATGGAAGAGTATGTATAAAGAAATAGGTAAGAAGAATGGGTATACAGAAGAAGAAATAAAAGAGTACGAACAAATCATATGGTTTGTTTGCATAAACGGGAGGAAAGCATGAATGAAATAATTCAAAAGACCTATATATGTGACAGCAGATAAGGTTCTGCATTACTTGGAAAACAAATACGGAATAGGAGAGCAAGAATGAATGAACTTCTATATGCACGTGATCTTTGCATCAAGGATTGTGAAAAACAACACATAACATTTTCCCGCAAAGTATATGATGAATACAAGCGGAGGATGATTAATGAGATGGTTCTAAACATGTCCCTTGAACAGTACACAGAACTGGTAGTACAACTATCTGATACGATAGATGTACAAACAACTGAAATACTAGAACTGTCCAGGGGGGTGGAATGATAAACTGGATAATAACATTTGTTGTCTTTCTCCTATCTATTGCCGCCAATCTATACCTGATGATAGTAGGTGGCGAGTCGATAGGATGGATTTCCCTTTATGTTGTGGTATTTCTTATTACCGCAATAAGCTTTGGATTGCTGATATTCTTTGAATTTAATATCGAAATGGAGGTTAAATATCGAAACAAGAAGTAGATTCTGAAATAGAATCTCGGAGTCTTGCCAAGATAATTATCAATAATTGTTTTGGCGAAACAGAAAGGAGGTTACAAAACATAAACTCACTAAGTTCATGGTAGTAATAATCAAAAGTAAGCGTCATTCGTTCTTTTCCGCGAAAAACATAAGAAGAAAACAAAAAGAAAAAGGAGAATTAAAATGTTATGTTCCCTCACCATTTCATGCAGGGATTACAATGCCCTTGCACTAGCCCACAACGAAGCTTTCCGTTATTTTGAGAGTCACTTAATATCAGACATAATCGGGCCAATAGGGATATATTCCTTCTTTATTGCCCCGACTAATGGGGGCGACGACGAAGACAATAAGAAGAACTTCCTTAGAGTAATTTGGGCGGAAGATGAATCTCTTATGTGTGCTTTGCACAAGTATGGGAGGTGACCATGTGGACGAAGAAGAATGCGAAGATCGCCACTATTAAGAAGTGGATGAAGATACAAGAGATGATCAAAGAAAGAGCACCCTTGGAAGCTATAGAGCTAAAAGTTCGTTCTGATTGTGCCTTCTGTAAGGCGCGGTGACAGATGAAAACTAAGACGACGATATGTCGAGGCAAGTGCTGGGTAGGTGTGTTTTGTGGGGACGTATACAACAGACAGCTAGTAGAAAAGAAGTCCTTAAAGAAGTATAAAGAAGTAACAGAAACAGTTCTGTCCTATCTCAATAACCGGCTCTAAGGAGAAGTAAAATGAAAACTGTAAGATTGTTTGTACTTCACGTTCATGTGGGCGTGGAAACAGCAGAACGTAAAATAAACGACCTTCTAAACGAAGGTTATGAAATCATTTCATATGAAATGCAAATGGGCGCTAATGGTTATAGTGTGTTGTTTGTTTATTTTGAAGAAGAAGAGATTAAGAGTGGGAAAGGAGAAACAAAATGAAGTGGGGAACATACAATCCATCATCGCAGTTCATAGAACCACAACGTAAGTTCAGGTCATATGATGCAGCTTATGCCTTTATGCAAAAGCGCATTAAGCAGATTACAAACACGCCGGGCTATCTGAATGCCTTTGGTTTTATCGACATATGTGAATATGTCGATGGGGAATGGGTAAATTACGATAAACATCACATATATGATGGAGAAGAACAATGATATTTGAATTAGCTGTCGGGGATATAGATCACCTTGGTCATGAGTACGTGCATATAGAGCTATTCATGGCTTATGTGACACATAAGAATGAGATTGGTGATGCTTATACTCGTGGTGTAGGAGAAACGGGCGTGGACATGAGGAAGTACTGCAAGAAGAACAGAACATTACCAAAAGAGGAGTATGAAAAGATAAACGAGTATTCTTTACTACATAGCATTTTAGACCCTAATATATCAGATGTATTTATAGGGTGTACTGACTATGTAGCGCTCTTCTGTTGGCTGTGTAAGATTGGCGGGATAACATTATATCCCGTAGTAGTAGACGGATTGATCGACATTGGTGGTTATGCAACACTTCCTGAATATCCTGAAACAAGAAAACTATTCAAAGAATTGGAGGACTAAAATGAAATATGTAAAAACGTACTACATAGAAGACATCCGAGATAAAGAGCAACTCCGGATGTTTGATGAAGAAGTAAACAAAGAAAACGACAAGGGTATGCAAGTCAAGCATACCGAATCTGTCGCTTATGGAACAAATGGTATACTTAAAACAATTACCTTCGATGGACACGAAAAGTTAACTTGGGAAGAACAGTTACAGTTCTGGCAAGTAGAAAATGAAATGATGGATAGTGATAGGAAGCTCAGGGAAGAGATGAGAATGTCGTGGTATATTAAACTATTTAACAAAATAGTAGGGGGTTAGAATGGAATATGTAAAATCATACAGCATCACGAGTGGTGAACCTTCGACAAGAAGAGACTTTGAGGATCAAGTAAATCTCGAATTAGAGAAAGGAGCAAAAATCAAAGAGATATATACTAGGGAATTTGGGGCTTATTCTGTACTATGCATAATTCATTTTGAAAGGAATGTTCATGGATAAGTATATCAATGCAATGATGTCTATTTCCGCAAGGTCGGGAATAGTTGAAAACAAAAATGGCATGATCATATATAGAAGGGGAGCAAAACAAATATCAGTAAAAGAAATTCCAAGTGGCTTTTCCCTTTATTCCAATTTCCGAGTGGAATATCCTTTGCGGGGAAAGTATAAGCATGATGAAATTCTCCCTGTATTAAACCAATTGATGTTTGAAATGGAGTAAAACAAAAATGCGAATCATAACAGATGCCAAGGAACTGATGAACGAATACAATGAGACCTTCGGACAAGAAAAATCATTAGCGGTTGTTCGTGATGCGTTTCATGCCGCCGGACATACCAACTATGAAGATGATGGTGCAGAATGGCTTGAAACGTTGCCATTTCCAGATGGCATTGTGCAAAGGGAGCAATAGCTGCACTAAAAAGGAGGATTAGATAATGGAGAAGGAAGTAAGATACACCCAAAAGATGAAATGCGGAGATGTAGATCATCTTGGAAGGAAAATAGCCTTTTTCCGACAAGTAGAATTTGTACTTAATCCGCCGAAGATGGGGGTTAATATAGAATACAGGTATCAAAGGGAAGATGGAGAATTTGAAACAGAGAGAGGTTATTTGCCTATAAGCATGCTGGAGAATAAAGCATTAATGCCAAAAGAATGTCGGATGTGTAAACATGCGCTAGAAAAAACATTCTTCAGTATTCCAGATAACATGCTGATAGGAGAAATACTATCAAGTAGGATGTCGGAATTACTAGAAAAACGAGCAGTGGATTACTTATTCAACAAGTATGCACTTGATGAAATAAAGAAGATTATTCCATCGGCAAATAAAATACATGAAGGAGAATAAAAATGCTTGAATGGGAAAGCCTTCTAGGTAATGGAGGTGGAGTTGTCTTTTGCAATACAGACAAATTAAGAGCTCGTATAGTTTTTGACTTAGATGGGAATAGGGAGGTAGAAATACGGCTAAAAACAAAACCGCCATTGTGGACGCATACAAATATCCCTTATAATACACCAATCAACGAAGTAAAACAGACAGTTGAGGATATTATCCTGCAACTAGAGGTCTTATTTTCCAACACGAAGGAGAATAACAATGGCTAAATGGAGAGCAACTGGAGATTCTATTAGCGTAACGCTTATTTGTGATATAAGACCTGGAATAAGATGTTGGATACGTGCCCGTGAGAATGAGATCAATGCTTCAGTAGTCATAGAAACAAATCCGAAAATTTGTATATATCCAAAATTAGAAGAAGGTACAACAATTGATCAGGCTAAAGAAATTATAGAGAACCTTGTTTTACAACTAGAAACGTTTTTTCAAAAGGAGAATGAAATTGGTTAAGTTCGCGCAAAACACGATTCAAAAACTCAACCAGTATCTTAATCGGCCAGAAACGACTAATATGCAAAAGAAGAATATTCATATTCTTCTGGCCTTAAACAAGAAGGGACCGGGAGAATCAGAAGATTCTATCTGTGGTTGGTTAAATGTCTCTCCATCTTACATCAAAGAGATGTTGAAGGAACTGGAAGTATACGGATTACTTGGCGCAATTAACTATCAAGAAGGAGTCTTATCCGCCGGATTGAAGATATATATCCGCAATCTGATAAAGACAAGGCCGTCGATAGGCAATAAGTGGACTGCTCCTTTGATTATCCGCGATTTGTACAAAACAGAAAAGGCAGACTATATATCTGAATCAATTGTGTTGTCTGTCCTTAAAGAATATCCTGAGACAAAAGAACATATGGAAAGGAAGTGGTGAAATGGGATATTTCAACGAAGCAAATGACTTTACCTTGTTTTTAATTGATAACTATAAAGCTGCTGTATGCAGAAGGGGTGGTATTGAAAATAGTTATGATATAAATCTAAACCAAGGGCTTGAGGGTATAGACATATACAACCATACAATGTCTTATGCAGAAGCTTTCAAGAAATTGTTTCCGGGTGAATATAAAAAAGAAGTAGATGCTTTCATGGGGCAATTCTTCTTCTCAGTTACTACTTCTTGTGGTGAGGTAGTATATACAAATAACGCGGCATTAAAAGATGCAGCAGGGATATACTTACTTGAGGTTAACAGTGGTATACAAAAAAACAAATCTTACATGAAACTAGCTAAACTAGCTATAAACTGGGAGATGTGAAATGATTAATTACGATAAAATGAAAAGTATAGACGCAATGACCTCGTATCTAATAAAGCATGGTAGTCCAATTAAATCCTGTAATGAGATGGCATGGAGATTCAAAGTCCATTGTTGGGAGGGACAATTCTTATGCTATGATGATTTGCACCTTGATCTGTTTGCATCATCATTTGGCTATATTCGTAGTCAAGACCGATATATACTCAACCATGTTTTAAATGATGGTGCTGCTTCATATCTTGAAGCTGTAGCTCTTGGACAAGAAACAGATACATCCCTTGTTGAAGTGGCAAAACAAATAATAGAGGACAAGAAATGAACTACTACGAAAAAGTACAAAAAACAGTCGCTTATCTGGTAAACCATTACTGTATGGGTACAAGATTTGCCGAAGATGTTGAACAGCGGTTTAAGGAAGAATTGGATAGGGAGAATAGAGCAACGCGCTTTGAAGATCAAGACATACCATATTCTGTTATGTTACGGACATTTTTTCCACATACATACAAAGACCTATTCACTCATTACATAGGATCAAAGAACTATACCACAATCAGTGATTATGGTGATGGTGTGAAGTATACAAACAACCAAGCTCTGGTAGAAGCGGCAAGTGCGTATCTTGATGCTGTTACCTCGGGAGTAGAACTAAATGACTCCTATGTTGAAATAGCTAAACTCATGATGGTGGAATACAATGTAGACAGTAACAAACTTCTTAAGGAGTATGTAAAATGAGTATGACTCTATATTGCAAGAGCAAAAACAAAGAATTTGATTTGCATCAAACACCCACGCATATAACGTATATGTGCCTTATACAAAATGATGGTACTATTGCAAGTATCGTAAAAGGTAAGGCAATAAAGCGTGTGTTTGCATGTTATAGTGCGTGGTTGGAATCTACCCTCAGTGGGGTT
>Ga0208245_1000214_pt1 | contig 55685 bp, 44 predicted proteins | sample RifOxyC1_FD_184035 | JGI IMG/M metagenome (GOLD analysis project Ga0208245, IMG submission 184035) | Soil microbial communities from Rifle, Colorado - Rifle Oxygen_injection C1 (SPAdes) | ecosystem: Environmental > Terrestrial > Deep subsurface > Rock core/Sediment | place: Rifle, Colorado... | reverse complement strand
TCGTCAAAATTAAAGCTCCTCCACCGATTCTACAGGCAGGAGAACCAATGAAATATCTCATGTAGTATACGAACATAAAAACATGGCCGTAAAATCAGCTAGTTGTGGCCCAACTGTCAAACTCGGGTGGGAAGGCGAGCTTTTCTGAGCAAGATGAAGAAAACTGAGAAATTATAAATGGCCCACTTTTTTCTTTGCGGCTTGCTACAAAAAAATGCATTAATTTTTGAGATTATTCAGAGGAGAAGATTAAATTAGGCTGGCCCGTGGTGAAAAATACAGGTCATGGATAAAACTGCCATTATCTTATTCATTATTGGTTCTTCCTGCTAAAAAATTAAATGATTTATAGTCCAGATCATGGAAACAATATTTTTACAGTTCCTCTCTTCGGTGGATATATGAAACGAGTCATGCCTGTTTTGGAAAACTAAGAAGCTTCCAGTTATTTGTTTATAACCCGCACGATACTATTTTAATAGTATTGTAGATTTTAAGACAATATCCTGCAGCAGTGTCCAGTAAATTCCCAGAAGTAAAACAGGGATCGCTAACACTAGCGCAGTAAATCCCAACGCTTTGCTTTGAGTGGTTTCAGAAAAAGCTTGCGATGATTTTTCAAAGAACATGGCGCGCATAATGCGAGCGTAGTAGTAAAGAGAGATGGCAGAGTTAACTACCCCAATCAATGCTAAGATGTAATACCAAAAAGTGGCCTTCTTCATAATGGCAGCGAATAGATAAAACTTTCCAATAAAACCACCCAGCGGCGGAAGGCCTACTAACGAAAATAAAAAGATCGTTAACATAATTGCTAAAAAGGGAGCACGATCAATTAGTCCAGCAAAAGCACCAATCTCTTCGCTCCCAGTAACATCACGTACTGCAATGACGATGATAAAAGCGCCGAGGTTCATTAAAAGATAAATTGCCAAGTAGAACATAATGGCACTTATTCCTTCGGAAGAAAAAGCGGCCAAGGCCATCAACATATAGCCGGCATGAGCAATACTTGAGTAGGCCAACAGACGTTTAATATTACTTTGGGAAATCGCTACAAGATTTCCAAGGGTCATTGTGGCGGCGGCCATCACCCCAATAACAATTTGCCAAGAAAAAAAGTCAGCAGGGAAGGCCGTAAGCAAAAAGCGAATTAAGATAGCAAATCCGGCCGCTTTGGGGCCTACGGACAAAATGGCAGTAATCGGGGTTGGTGCTCCCTGATAAACATCTGGACACCACATATGAAATGGCACAGAAGCTATCTTATACGCAAAACCGGCCAGTACACCAATAAAGGCAATAGAGGCAATTGCTCTGGTGGCCACCGAATAATCTGAAGAAAGAAGATTAGTAATCTCAGATCCAATAACATTGAGATCTAAACTCCCAGTTAATCCGTAAAGATAAGATAGGCCAAAAAGCATAATTCCCGAAGCAGAAGCGCCGTAGATAACATATTTTAGTGCGGCCTCTGAAGATGCTTTATTTTGGCGTCGAAAGGCAGTCAAAATATAGGAAGTAGCAGACAAAAACTCCATTCCTAAAAAAATCATCAAAAGATTTGATGAACTAACCAGAACAAACATCGCTAGCACCATGCTAAGCAAAATTCCAAAATATTCACCGCCACTATAATCTTCTACCTCTTGCGATAGGTAAGAAAAAATAGCTCCCAAAAAAGCAGTAATTAAAAAGATGGCCTTGAAGTAGATTGCAAATTTATCTACCACAATCATGGAGGAAAATAGCGATACATTTGTTAGCGTTCCCATTCCACAATTTACAGTGGCCAGCGCATATCCCGCCGCGGCCACCACGGCCATGGTTAGTCCGGCCAGTAGGCAACGTTTCTTACCACTAACCAAAAGATCGGTGACAAAAACCAACATTAGGCCAATGATTAATACAAGCTCTGGCACAAAAAATTTTAAATCATTAAGTAACATATTGATCACCTTTACAACTTACTTTTTACTGAATGCCTCTCATCATCTCCACTAAAGCAATTAGCGACGTATTCATCAGCTTAAAAACTGGTAGCGGATAGAATCCAAAAAAGATAACCAAAACGCCTAGAGAGTAAAGCATTGAGCGCTCTCGCCAATCCATATCCCACAACTTGCTCCACTTCTCATTGAGCTTACCCAAAAACATGCGTTGAATGGTCCAAAGATAATAAGCGGCAGTTATTACCACCGAGGTGGCCGCAATAATAGTCATAATTCTAAATGTTCCAAAAGAACCAAGGAAAACTAAAAACTCTCCAATAAATCCGGCCAATCCAGGAAGGCCAAGACTGGCCATAAAAGCTAGTCCCATAATCCCTGTATATTCTGGCACCTGCTTGGCCAAACCACCAAAACCTTCAATATCTCTAGTATGGGCACGATCATAAATAACCCCGGCAACAAGGAACAGCATCGGGGAAACAAGTCCGTGACTGAACATTTGGAAAACTGCCCCCACCATACTTTGGGGAGTCATTGCCGCCATTCCCAAAAGAACAAATCCCATGTGGGATACTGAAGAATAGGCGATCATCTTCTTTAAATCTTTTTGCGCTAAACAAACAAAAGCAGCATAAACGATGTTGATGGTTCCAAAAATCGCAATACCTGTTGCCGCCCAAATAGCAGCATCTGGTAGCATTTGAAAGTTAAAGCGAAGCATTCCGTAAGTTCCCATCTTTAATAAAACCCCGGCCAGAATAACCGAAATAGGAGTAGGTGCCTCCACGTGAGCATCGGGCAACCAAGTATGAAATGGAAACATGGGAACTTTAATAGCAAATCCAATAAAGAGTCCAATAAACATAAGCTTAGAAAAGGCCACTCCTAAAATCGGAGCAGAATTAGCAAATAGGCCTGCTTGCCCCATGGCCGAAAGGGCCATGATATTAAAGGTATGTGGAACAGATGTTCCATCTACCAAAGTTGCTGGGCCCGAAGCAAAATAGATTCCAATCATACAAAGAAGCATTAAAACAGAACCGGCCAAAGTATAAAGGAAAAATTTAATTGCCGCATACTCCTTACGAGGGCCTCCCCAAATACCAATCAAAAAGTACATTGGTAACAACATGATTTCCCAAAAAATATAAAATAGGAAAAAATCCATAGCACAAAAGGTTCCCATCATTCCTGTTTCTAATAATAAAAACATTACCATGTAACCGGGAACATTTTTATCCGTAAAGTGGTGGCCATCAATTTTGGAAAGCCAAGGAACAGAAGCAATAATGGCAATCAAGGAAACCAGGCCGGTTAATAACACCATGGTAATTGAAATTCCATCCACTGCTAAAAAATATTCAATATTAAAATCTTTTATCCAAACAAAGTGATGGATAAATTGCAATCCTGTCGAATTGCCATCAAAACTAAGATACAGGGCCACTGACATCATGAACACTGCTAAAACGTTAAGTACTGCTATCGCTCTACTTAAATTATCCATAACTGTTTTGCTAAAACATTTACAGACATAATTAATTAACGATAAGCCGATAATTAAGGCCGCCCCGATCAGCGGTGAAAAAGTCATCCAGGAAAGTAGTGTCGAGTTAGTTTGCAAGTCCATAAAACCTCAGTTCCTTTTTTAGATATAATAAAAAATCAAAATAAACATAATCGCTAAAATTTAATATAATTAATTAAAATCAATCCAAACATTGCCACCACAGTAATATAAATGTAGCTACGAATTTTTCCATTCTGGATCAGTGATAAAATCGCTCCTCCAGAGACGACCATCCACCCGGTCCCATTAACTGCGCCGTCAACTACTCCAGAATCAACTCTTCCGTGGAAAAATCCCACTACCTTACCAACTGTTCCTACTAAATTGACCAAAGCATCGACGATTTTACGATCACACCAATCACAAAGTAGTCTAAACTGCATTACGCCCTTAATAATCGTAGCATCATACAATTCATCCACGTAGTACTTGTTAGAAACGACATCATGCACTTTACGCACTAATTGGTTCTTACTGGCCAAAATTTTGGCCGGAAGTGGATTTTTGTTATCTAGATATAACCAACGCGCTACTAGCCAACCTGCGGTGGCCAAGAAAACAGATAATCCCATCAAAATCCACTCCATAATATGTGGAAAATGAGCAGCAGTTATATAGTTAACTGATCCTTCAAATACTGGTTCTAACCAATGGTGTAAAAGATTTGGCAAGTGCCACAGGTGCGGAAGGCCTAAAAATCCCCCCACTACCGACAAAAATCCCAATATGGCCAAAACATAAGTCATATTATTTGGCGACTCATGCGGTGTATGAGCGTGTCCATAATGGCCATGATCTGCGTGATGATCCTCATGATGTCCGCCCCCCCCGCGATACTCTCCAGTAAAAGTCATGTAGTATGAACGATACATGTAAAAGGCCGTACCTAAGGCCGCAACCGCCCCCATCACCCAGATAAAAATCCCTCCACCTGGAAAGAGAAGATTGCCCGAACTAAAGGCCTTCCACAAAATTTCATCTTTGGAGTAAAAACCGGCAGCAAAAGGAAAACCAGCGATGGCCCAACAGGCCACTAAATAGGTAGTAGCAGTAATCGGCATATACTTTTTAAGTCCACCCATCTTACGCATATCTTGTTCGTGATGACATCCCATTATGACGCTTCCAGATCCCAAGAAGAGACAGGCCTTAAAAAAAGCATGCGTCATAAGGTGGAAAATTCCCACCCAATAAGCTCCCACACCAACGGCAATAAACATAAATCCCAACTGCGATACGGTGGAGTAGGCCAAAACTTTTTTAATATCGTATTGGAAAAATCCAATCGATGCAGCGAAGAGGGCCGTTAGGGCGCCCACAAAAGTCACCCAACTCATCAAGAAAGGATCAAGGGCAAAAATAAAATGCAACCTGGCCACCATATAAACACCGGCCGTAACCATGGTGGCAGCATGGATGAGTGCAGACACCGGGGTTGGGCCGGCCATTGCATCTGGCAACCAAACATAAAGCGGAATTTGCGCAGATTTTCCCATAGCGCCAACAAAAAGAAAAATTCCAATCAAAGTAATCAGACTAATCCCAAAAACTTTCCGATTTAAAAAACGCTCCTTAAACTCTTTATTTTCAAAACGCTCGGCCACATGGCGAAAAGTTACCGAAGCAACTTTGGCGGCCGCCATCTCGTGAGTTATTTCTGAGGCGGTAGAAAGATTGCTCCCCTCTATGTCTGCAAATTTTCCATCAACCCACTCTCCCTGCATTCCCCAGAAGAGCAACATCAATCCGATAACAAAACCAAAATCCCCTACGCGGTTAACCACGAAGGCCTTCATGCCAGCAACTGCATTTTTCTTCTCATGATACCAGAAACTAATCAGAAGATATGAGCAGAGTCCTACCCCTTCCCAACCAACAAACATCACTACGAAATTATCTCCCAATACCAGCACCAACATGGAAAACATAAACAAATTAAGATAAGAAAAAAAGCGCCAATAGCTGGGTTCTTCATGCATATAACCCACAGAATAAATATGAATCAATGTCCCAACAAAAGTCACCACCGAACACATTACCAGTGTCAATTGATCCATCACAAAGGAAAATTGGGCATCCAAAAATCCAATGGGCATCCAATCCCAAAGTGTTGCGATCAACACTCGTTCATTGGCCGGCAACGACAGCAACTTAAAAAAGGCCATCAGGGTAATTAGAAAAGAGATGGCCGGCATAATAATCGCCGGATAATGAACTGCAGCATGGCCAAACCTCTTCTGCATCTTATATCCGGCCAGCGCGTTATAGGCCGCTCCGATTAATGGTGCCAGCGGAATAATTGTGAGTAGCGGAAATTCAGTTGTCATTAATTATCCTCTCAATATAGATACTTCATCGACTTCAATATTTTTGTTAAAATTTCGGTATAGGGCAAAAACAATGGCCAAAGCAATAGTGACCCCAATGGCCGCCAATACTATTCCAAAGAGTGAAAAAATATATCCATCCACCTCTCCCCCGCGATAATGCGCAAAGGTGGCGAAATTGATATTAGCAGCATTAACAATAAGCTCGATTCCCATCAAAAGACCGATGGCATTACGCCGGCCCATTAAACAGTAAAGGCCCAAGCAAAACATTGCGGCGGCCAAAATTAAAAAATGTACAGCTCCAATAGTGGCCATTTTATAGACTCCTTCCCTGCTCTGACGTTGCAGACAGATTGGTGTTACCCGCTTTTTCGATATTCTCTTTTCTTGCAATTACAACTGCTCCGATTAAACCAACCAAAAGCAATACCGAAACAATCTCAAAGGGTAATAAATATTTTGTAAGTAAAGCATCACCAATACTATCAGTAATAGGGCCCAACTCCTGAGTCCCCGCAGAAACCTGCCAGGGTGCTTTTATAATTGTAAAAAAGAGTCCCACAAAAATCACTAAAACCGTTACAAAAGATAAAAACTGAGAACGCGAAGGATTAGAAGAGCTAGCGTTACTAATTTTATTGGTCAACATAATTGCAAACAAGATTAAAACGAGAATACCACCGACATACAAAACCAATTGAGCAATGGCCAAAAAATCAGCATCTAATAAGGCATAGATCACTACCACTCCGATAAAGGAGATCAACAGCGAAAAAGCGGAGTAAATGATATTCTTCGAAAAGGCCACCATCGCCGCTCCATACAGAGTGAAGAGTGCCGCACAATAAAACATTACAGTAAAGGCCATATTTCAATCCTCAGTTCTAATTCAACCTAGTTCTTACTTTTTAAATTTCTCTCCAATACATTTTTGCCAATTGATCCGCGGGCCCGAAGCTCTGGTTGCGGATCTTTAGGCCTAAAGGGCGTAACTTTTTCCCCTTTATCTACATAACTTAAAAGCAAATTATCGATGTTATCCGTTGCGTAAGCAAAAAGTGTCGTATGACGAATCGCTCCCGTCGGACAAGCATCTACGCACAACCCACAATACATACATTTTGCCGCATCAATGTCAAAGCGAGCAATAAAACGCTCTTTGGTTTCTGCATTGCGCTCCATATCGATGGAAATCGTATCAATCGGACAGGCCTTCTGACAGGCCAAACATCCAGTACAAATACGAGTCTCTACTTCTAAAATTCCTCGTGTACGTTCCGGTAATGTCTCTTCTAGTGGTTTTTCAATTTTATCTGGCCACTGAATAGTAATTGGCCGACGAAAAAGCCAACTAAAGGTTACGGCCATCCCCTCTAGGGTCGAGAGGGCGGCATTTTGAATATTTTTAAAATATTGTCCCAAAGTTAAATTTGTGCTGCTACTCATATTGGAAAGTCCCTTTCACCTTATGGCAATCGATATGGCGGATACCACATATCCTTGCCTGTCATCTTCTTATAATTATCGCGATCAATCATGTAATTAAAACGTATTCTATAAATGTAATAGGCCAGTAGCATAAATGCTCCAGCAAAAACTACAACTCGTAAAACCAAGCCTATCATTGAATTCCAATCAATCAACACCATCCACGTCATGGTTCCCAAAATACAGACAAAAGACCCAGGCACTAGATATTTCCAACAAAGATTCATCATCTGATCAAGACGCAAACGAGGCAATGTCCAACGCAACTGAATGACCACCACTACTAACGCTAACGTTTTAACCATAAAAATTGCCAACCCTAAAAGGATTATGCCCCAGGAAGAAGTACTTTCTTCCACCGAAATAAAAGGAACACGCCATCCACCTAAAAAACAAATTACAGCGATAGCACTCATAATCCATAAATTGGCCCACTCTGCAAAAAAGAAAACAACAAAGCGAAAACCGGAATATTCGGTGCAGTAACCGGCCACTAGTTCACTTTCGGCCTCCGGCAAGTCAAAAGGAGTTCTATTTCCTTCTGCTAGAGCGGAGACAAAGTAGATAAAGAAAGCAATAAAAGCAAAAGGACTGTGAAAAATAAACCAATCCCAAGGTAATCCACCTTGTGCACTAATAATTCCTTGCGTCGACAATGAGCCAGAAAGTAACACCACTACTAAGATAGAAAGGGCCAACGGAATTTCATAAGAGACGATTTGCGCGGCAGAGCGCAATCCTCCAAACATAGACCACTTGGAATTGGAGGCCCACCCTCCCAAAATAATTCCCACTACTACTAGTGCCGTTATAGAAATAATATAAAAAATACCAACATCCATATTGGCAGCAACAATATTAGCACCAAAGGGTAAAACCACAAAAGTGCCTAGCATTCCCGCAAAAACAAAATAAGGAGCAATTTTAAAAAGAAAGCGATCGGCCCCATTTGGAATCAAATCTTCCTTCATAATAAGTTTTAATCCATCTGCCACAAATTGAAAAAGTCCCTGTGGCCCAACACGATTAGGTCCAACGCGGGCCATAATTCGTCCAGCAATTCGTCGCTCCACGAAGCTGGCCAACCCAGCAAATAACGAGGCAAAGCCCAACATAACAAGCGCCGAGGCAATCGCCACAATTAGATAAATCAACCACGCCGACTCCTGGCCATTGATTGATACTGCATAGTTTTTTTCCAAATAATTTGCTAAGTACCACATCTTATCTATCCACCTCTGGAGCAACCACATCTAGACTGCCAATAATGGCAACCAGATCCGCGATCATTACCCCTTTTGATAAATGCTCTATAATCGACATGGCCGTAAACGATCCGGCCCTAATTTTTACTCTCAATGGTTTACTGGAACCATCGCTAACTACATAGTAGAAAAGTTCACCACGAGCAGATTCCACTCGGGCAATAGCTTCTCCCTTCGGCGGTTTGATCGTTTTGGGCACTTTGGCCATAATTTCGCCTTCCGGCATAGTAGCAAGTGCTTGCCGTAAAATTTTACATGATTCACGAATCTCCAAAATTCTAAGCACGAAGCGATCATAGCAGTCGCCAACAGTTCCACGAAATCCTTTGCCCACTGGAATTTTAAAATCAAATTTAGAATAAACAGAATACGGCACATCACGACGAATATCCCAATCAACACCGCTGGCACGCAAATTGGGCCCTACTAAATTATAGCTCATCGCCTCTTCTGCTGAAATCGGAGATACATTGGCCAAGCGCTGAACAAAGATTTCATTATTGGTTATCAGACGATCAAATTCATCGACCATGGGTTCGAAATGATCAATCCATTTAACAATTTTCTCTGCTAACTCTTTACCACAATCAAAGGCCACTCCGCCGATACGAATATAGTTATAAGTCAAACGCGCTCCACACAATTCTTCCATCAGATCATTGACAAATTCACGCTCTTTTAACCAATGAACAAACGGAGTAAAGGCCCCAATATCCATGGCCATTGCCCCGTTGGCCACTAAGTGGCTAGCAATTCGATTCAATTCTGTAGCAATTACTCGTAAATATTCTGCTCGCTCTGGCACTTGAATGGAGGCAAGCTTCTCCACCGCCATCGCAAAACCTTGGTTGGCCGACATGGCCGCTAAATAATCGACACGATCAGTGAAGGGAACAAAACCATTATATTCCACCGCCTCCCCTATTTTTTCAATACCACGATGGAGATACCCTACATGGGCCACCGCTTTATGCATCACTTCACCATCGGTGACCAAAAGAAAATTCAAAACTCCGTGGGTGGAAGGATGTTGCGGCCCCATGTTCACTAACATTTCATCAGCGACTGGTTGATACAACTGTTTTAGCTCGTGTAAATCTTTTAACTCTTGCTTAACCATTGCTATTTTCCGTTGTTGCACTCTGCCCTTCTGGGATCAGCGGATTTTTTCTTGTATGAGACATCCCGTGATATTCGGTTGGTGGAGTATAATCTTTACGCAGAGGATGGCCTTGCCAATCATCTGGTAACATAATTCGACGCAAATCAGGATGGTTTTTAAAATTCACTCCAAAAAGATCAAAGCACTCTCGTTCTTGCCAATCAGCAGTCTTCCACACACTCTCAACACTATCAATGACAGCATTATCGCGAGGAAGAGTAACCTTTAAAACTAAATCATGCTTTTTACTATATGATATCAAGTGGTAAACTAATTCCAAATGATCGCCCAAATCCACGGCCGTCATGCAGGTCAAAACTTGCATAGACAGCTCCTCATTATCACGACAAAACTGGCAAATTGCCTTCAGCTTTTCGGCATTAACAAAGGTTCCCGTTGCAAAATTTTCTAAAACCTCATTGGGAAATTTGCCTTTAATCAAATTAATCTGTGATTGTACATCCATATGATTATGCTCTCACTGTCCGAAGATATTTTTCTTTCATCATTTTTGCTTGCAACTTCACGACGGCATCGGCCAATGCTTCGGGCCTTGGCGGACAACCGGGGATATATAGATCCACTGGAATTACCTTATCAACACCTTTCAAAACAGAATAACTACTTTGAAATAACCCTCCACAATTTGCACAACTTCCCATGGAAATAACGTACCGAGGCTCGGCCATCTGCTCATACAAAAGTCGCACCCTCTCTGCCATTTTATAGGTAATCGTCCCAGCAACAATCATCAGATCTGCTTGTCTAGGAGTTGCGCGCGGAACCGCTCCAAATCTATCCAAATCCGTACGTGGCCCGCCAGTTTGCATTAGTTCAATACCGCAACAAGCGGAAGCAAAAAGCAAATACCAAATGGATGATTTGCGATTCCAATTGAGAAACTCTTCAGTAGTTGTTAGTAAGAATCCGTCCATTTTTCTTCCTTAGATAATGGTTCAAATTTAGTTTACGTCGTGATCAAATTTCTTCAACCAATCCAAATCGCCCTTTTTCCAGACGTAGATAAACCCCAAGAGGAGAATGACTATAAAGGTAGCAAGTTCCGCATAGGCCAGGCCAGCATGTCCCTGCTTAATCCAAGAAGAAAAAACCTTGGCCACCGGGAAGGTGAAAGAAATTTCCACATCAAAAATCACAAAGATCAAAGCTATAATGTAGAAACGCGGATTAAAGTTAAACCAAGCATCACCAATTGGACGCTCTCCGCACTCATAAACAGATCTTTTCTCTTGAGAGCTGCGAGAGGGACGCAAAAATCTTCCCAGCAGTAAGACTGCAAAAACAAAAAGAGCGGCAAGTGATAAAAAGACAATTACAGAGACAAAACTAAAACCATATTCCGTCATAGGTAAAACTTTGTTTTAAGAATGTTATTAATGCGAGTAAAATTATCGGATTAAAAAGTATTTGGCAACATTTTATTTTTAAAAAATTTTTTTTAATTTTTACCAAATCTATTCAACTGATCGGAAAAATCCTCCGCATACCATTCTGAAAAAAAATTGACTAAGTCATAGACAACCTTTTCCGATAAAATCTTGTCTCATATGTCCGGGGATATGCGAGGTATCTTATATATGAAATTTTACAAGTTTTCAGGCCTGTTGTTATTTCTTCTAATTCTCACCATCAGCGGAATCGACCTCATAACCATTCCAGCGGAATATTCCACGCCCCACTCTTCCTCGCGCGAAATTGCCAGCACCATCTCCGCCGAAGAAGATGCCGGCCCTAAATTTGTACGGACAGTAAGAGTCTTGGAGGCCGCCCCACTAGATAGCGGCGCAGCTCTTGCCTATTTTGATCAATCCCTGGCAGATATTTTAGGAATCTCACTACCACCCGGAAGTGTTGGCGATGCTGATTTTGAACGCGCAGTTCTGGAAAAATTTGGATTTGAAATACGTATCGGAAGTGAAGTGGAAAGCAAAAGTGCAGAACGCTTTAGTGCCGACGGAGCACCTAAAATCTTTGTGGAATACGACGACTTTGGCGGCTCTGGGCGGGCCGGATATATTTCTGTAGGAGATGATGTTTGGGTTAATGTAAAAGGGATTGGCCAAACTGGGGCCGGAAGGTCAACGGAAGTGGGCCCGCCTTCTTCTTCTTTTTCTAGCCATAAAGATGGCTCTGCTACGCTGGAAGAGGCAATTAAAGAGGCCATCTATGCCCGAATGAGTGATCTGGAATCAAAAAAAGGCGGAGGAAGAGTTTTGGCCATCATTACTACCGGGAGAGTGATTAAATATCCCGATGGCAACGAAGTTCCACTTGCACTGATTGTGCGCGCTCCGGTCCGCAGAATGGATCAGGGCGCAGAATCAATGGAAGCAATTGGCGAGAATATCGCCATGTTAAACAGCATCAAAGTTTTAAAAGGTGATTTTGTAAATCCATCCAATATGGGTGCTCATGGTGAAGTGGTGGATATGGGATGTATAACTTACGTTGGAGGATATTTAAACGGTGCCAGTTCCCAAGGACGAAGTTTATCTGGTGCAGGAAACCGTGGACAATCGCTCTTAAACGATGGCACCAATTTTATCGAAGGAAGTATCAACCATCGCTTCGGCCACTATCTACTTTTACAGCAAGGCATCCCCGAAGCAGATGCTAACTTGGTGAATGATGACGCACTGAAAGAGCGTTTTGGCCAAAGTCTAAAATCCATAATTGATTTGCAACAAGAATTTTTAATCGACTTTCAACACATTGATGAACATAATTTACAAGAAGTAGTGGATCTCTCTGGCCATTTTCAAAATATCGCCGCGGACTTTTTCCAAGGAGGATTTGAAGATCTGGAGGGATTCATTGCAGATAAAAGCGAATATCTTCTTAGTACTGCCTCGCATTCAGACTATAATAACTTAGATGAAATTGTAGAAAATTTTGTTCGCACAAATGTTTCACTCTTAGAGGCCTTACGCCTAAGAATGAAAACAACTAACCTTACAAGCTATTCAAAAAAGATAAGGGCAGTTGCCTCCTTTAAAAATCGCAAACACCCAGAACTTATCCGGCCCAATCTAGTTAACGCCACTGGCGAATTGGTTAAATCTTTTCTTAGAAACAAAAATCCTCAAAACGTACAAGAATTTATTGATAACACTATCCGCAATAATATTCTGGGAACCAGTGCCGTACTTGATAATGATTTTTTGATTCGGGCAAACGAACACAGCACTGAACTTTTTATACGGGCCTTTAAAGATAAAAATGGGGGCAACAAACTTTTTGCACAACCCAAACTACGTGGGGCCATGCCCGGAGAACAATTTTTCTTTCGCCTTACTACTGATGATTGGAAAAGTAGCAAGGACTTTGTTGGGAAATTCATCGAAACATCTCGCGGAAATTATTTTAAAATTGTGATCCCCCACGATGAAATGCCAGTTACTTGGGCACCAATTCAAATGACACCTTTTGTAAAAACTAATAAAGGAGAAATCGCCTGGTTAAAAAACGGATTTAATCTGCGAGGGCCTCCCCTTATGATCAATGAACGGTTACACTTATCGGCCAATTTTGAACGCAGTGCTGATGGTATGAGAAATTTTTTTGGTCTACCGATTTCCATGCAACCAGAGGATTTAGACGAAGGCAAATTTATAACGCCCAAAGAATTTCACAACGAGTGGTTTAAAAAACGGGTGGCCTATTATAAAAAGGCCATTTACCTTAGCGATGCTGACTATCTGTCGCACAAAAATATTTTAAAAGAATTTTCGCAGTTTTTGGCAATATCCTGGAGTGATATCAATTACAATAAACTTGTCAGCGCATTTGGGCCGCTGGCCTTGGTAGAACTACTTCTTATAAAACGCACCGACCCTATTACTTTAACCGGAGAGATTAAAGGCTTTCAGGCCGATATAATGCCTCCTGAAGTAAAAAAATTGCTGGCCTCTTTACTACAAAATTCTGGAAAAACAGAAAAATCCATTTTTGCTGAATTAGAAAATAGTTCTCAGCAAAAAATAAAAGAATTTGAAACGCAAACAGCGGCCAAATACCCAGGAATTGAAAAAAGAGAATCAATCCGACTCAAAGGCCGATTGCGCGCTCCTGACGCCATGGCCCCGGCAAATATTGATAAATCGCTTCAAGAAATTTTAAATTTTTTGAAGTATGACAAAAGCTACGATGAAGAAATTTATTATCTAACTCTATCTACTTTCAAACACAATATTGAGGCCATTAATAATCACCTTATAACCAAAGAAATTATCCGAGAACTGCAAAAACTTATGTTCAATAAAATCCTCCCTACTACCGATGGCCTCTCTATCTTAGATTTCATGCACTACAATGGCATGATGAAATTTATTGGCCTTTTAGAAATATTGAGTGACAGTAAATGGCATCGAGAGCTTTTATCCGTTCAAGATAAAAAATTTCAGGCCAATCCCAAAAACCGTAAGGAAGACTTTAATCGCCAATCTCTCTATTTAAAAAAATATAGTGGCCCAGTACAGGCCACGCCGCCTAGCAGTTGTCACGCTGCCGCTATAAACATTGTCACTTTTTAGCAAAAAGCACAAAAAGTGCTGGCAGTAATAGCAAATCTGCCAATAGTGCAAATAGCAGGGAGCAAATCACAAACATCCCGGCCTGAGCATACATGCGAAGATCAGAAAGTAAAAAGCAGGGAAAGCTCAAAATCAGAACCATCGTAGTGCCAATAAGCGGGCGAGATGTTTGCGAGAAGGCCTTTTTTAGGCCTTCTAATATCGACAGCTTCTCAAAACGAGTATATTTTTTTAGCGAATAAAGATAGTGAATGGTATCATCCACCGCAATTCCCATTGTGATACAAACCAGCATAGAAAGCGTACTCTCCACCGGAACTTTAAAAAAACCCATAACACCACCGATAAAAAGTAATGGCACAATATTAGGAAGTATTCCCAATATTGCCCAGCGGATAGAACCAAAAATGAAGGCAAACATAATAACTATCGATACAAAACCAGTACTGACCGAATTGATAATACTGCTAATTAAATTAGTATCAATGAATGAACGCAAGCTGGCATTTCCCATTATTTCTAAGGTAAAAAATTTACTATATTTTTCGTGGTGAATTTTTTTTATATTCTTAATAACCTCATCCACTGTTGACGAAGAAGGATCTTCTAAAAAAATAATCGAGCGCGCCATATTATTTGACGGATTATAAAAATCTTCAAAAATGTTCATTCCCATCATCATTTCATAAAGGCTATCCAGGCGAACTTTTTTTGTCTCTTCAGAAAATTTTGAGTCTTTAAGGCCATCCGCAAAGGTATTTGACAAATAATCATAGAATTTAGGGTGCGATTTGATATACGAAACTTTTCTATCTTTTTCCAAATCCGTTTCAAATTCTTTAAGCTTTTGATGATTAAATGGATCAGAGGCCTGGCCTTTATTGCTAAACTTAATTCCCAAATCGACAGTATCTAGAAATTTAAAAATAGAGGTAAACTTCTCAATGGTAATAGTCATCGGATGTGTTTCGTTGAACTTATCAAAAAAACGATCATCTATGCGTAACTGTCCAGTAAAATAGATAAGCAGTAGCGAAAAAAAAGAAAACGATATTGTCACTAACTTGGGCCTTCGAATGACAAAAGAAAACATCTTTTGAAACATAAAAGATGGTAGTCCTTCTGATAGATAGTGGTTGAATTTAAAAAATTTAACGGAAGGCGGAAGTACATAGAACGTTATCAAAAAACATAAAATAGATCCAACCGATGAGTAAAGGCCTATATGCGCAATGGGCACTAATTTATTCGACATCAAAGAGACAAATCCAATTACGGTAGAAGCACTTGTCCAAAAACAGGGAACAATTATTTCCTTTCTAACAAAAAGTAGTTTTTCCTCTAAATCTTGTATGTCGGATTCCACAAATAGGGTAAAAAAGTGAATTAGATCGGCAGTAGAAATAATTAGAACAAAAAAAATGGCAAATCCACTGTACGCACTCAATCCACCATTATGCCAAAAGATAAAATAGATCGTCAGAGAATACGCTAGCAGCATGGTAAAATAAAACCACAAAACAATTTTAAAAGAGCGAAACAAAAATAGTAACAATCCTCCCAGAAGCAACAACAAAAGTGGTGTAATTGTCTTTTGTGTGCGCATAGCATCTTCAAAAATATAATATTCTGCGATTTTGGTACCAAGAAGATGAAAGTTCCATCCAGGAATCTGCTCATGCAAATGCCCGACCTGTTTAATCAGATTTGCCACTGCAGTTCGCTCATTCTTTCCCATCACCTCTTTTTTAAAAAAACTTGTAATTAACAAGTGGCGGCCATCTGGAGAAATAAGGCGATATTTCCAAAAGTCCGTTTCCAATTGGGATTGTGCGACAGGAGAAATTATCCCATCATTTCCTAAAAAAGGGCCCATTTGAACAAAATTGCCTTTCACTTTTAAATACTCTGCATTTTTTATGCTGAAAAGGGTTTCGATGTCCCTATTATTTCCAAGCAGTTTGTTCACTTTTTTTAGGGTATCTAGTAGTGGAAGCAGATTAGAAGATCCGCTTTCTGACTGCTCCATAAGAATTGAAAACGCACGTTCATTACCAAAAATTTTATCATATTTTTCATAGTTCACCCTGATCGGGTGTCCCTCTTGTAATAAATCAGTCATTTTGAAAGGAAGACGAAACGAAGCAATATAAAGGGCCCCGCCTACAACTAAACTCCACCCGAACAAAAAAAGTGCCCGCTGCATGTAACTTCCCAACACCATGCCCATCTCTCCAAACACTGCAAGATTTGACCACTAAAAAAATTAAAAATAGTAGTATACAATTATCTAGCATATTTGGCCGTTAAATAGCAAAATTGTATTAACAAACTTTTTTCAGGGAGATTTTTGCATGAAGAGCAGATTTTTTTACTCGATTATTTTTTTCGCCCTCTTAGCAATTGGATTTGGAATCGGCCAATGGGCGGCAAATCCAGACAAATCTAATACCCGAGACGTGGCCAGTGGCCGCAAAATCTCTTCGGCCTCGGTAGAAGAGGATAATTTAATTTTTAAAATAAACGAGAAGATCTTGGCCATTCGCCACAAAGATGAAGTTATTCCTGCTATCAATGAAGTACTTGCTCTTTCTGAGAAAAATCCCGAAATGTATAATCTGGCCATTTATGCTGCACTACTTCGTCCAGTCAAAGTAATGGAAGGGTTTCTCTGGCGCATGCGCGATATTGTTGAAACTTGCGGCACCTGTCACGTTACCTCCCTAAATGCAATTAAAAGTTTTTATTTTCAAGATTACCTAGTTGGCCCTCACGTTATTGCCGTAATCAATTTTTTTGTTGAACCAAATATTAATGAAGAAAAATTTCAAACAGTATCTGAGTTACAAGATTTTACAAAAAATGAAATGATTCCTGAACTGGAACTGGCCGCGGGTAAATTAAAGGCCATTGCTGATAAGCTTCCAGAAGATTATGTTTTTGAATTTGATAACTATCTGCTAAGTGGTTTGGATGAAGAACAAAATTTTCGCTATATCTCGGATGGCAGACGATACAAAAAAGTCGTCAGAGGAAATCTAAAATATCTCATCGCACAAAAAGAGCGAGTGTTGGGACTACTCTACTTCGGAATAAACTATAACTTTGATGATGTAATGGCCTATATAAACAAGATCATTGAAAAAACGGCCATTAACAGCATTAAAAATAAATTATCCCTACCCTTTTTTAATAATCTAACCAAACACAATACACCTATTGAATTTTTAGATATTTTATCTTCGTCAAAATTTAATAAATTTGGAAGAAAACGCAGCGAGGTATTTACAGATGAAGAAATGCAAGCACATTTGCGAAAAGCGTTTGAACACCTAACTGCTGCCGCCAAATATCGTGCACAAGGATTGGAAGAATCATATCAGCAATCCGATATTTCAGTTGCCAAGGAATACCTCCTTAGGCCGACCATCTTTGAAGTTAACTATGAAGACTCTTTAGAAAATTTCAAACTCCGCTACAACATTTATAAAAAGGCCCTCGACACCGGAAAAGATACTACCGTAACCAGCAAAGCAACTGGAATGCAATTTAGAGTTAACCCCTCCGCTTTTTTTAAACTACACAATGACCTAAAAACCTTTCTCCCTGAGAGAAAATTTGCACAAACTAATCGCGGGGGATTCATGGCAAACGAACGTGGAGAGTTGATCCGGCACAAAATTTCTGGAGATAAAATCTGGAAGTGGAACTATAACTATGGCAAAGTGGTTTCATGGAAAGATCCAACTTTTGCCGGACTTCTTCCAGAAGCAACCAATGAAAACTTCTTCCAAGTATACCGTAGCATGCGTATGACCCCGGCCACGCGGAGAATGGCGCTTGTTTTACCGCTTCTGTAAAAAATCTATTTTCTCCCAATTACGAGGGCCTCTTTTAGTGGCCCTCGTAATTTTTAACCCTCCATGCGTTGCTGGCGACGATAGTGTTGCTAGTTTCATTTGGAACTTGAAAATCATACAAGATAGTTATGATCTAAAAATCTCAATGGTGTTTCCTTTCGAAATAGGTATAAATAATGTAATCGCCGGCCTAAAAGATTTAAAACTGCTATCTGATATTTCTGAAACCATTGTGGACGGATCTATCTCTCCGATTAAAGACGATGGATACCTGCAAACTTTGACACTTAAAAACTTAGGCATAAAAACCAAGTTAATTTCTAAATGCCAGGAAAAACGCGAAAGTACCTCTCATCTGTGGCAACGCCATTGCGATCTATTAACTGATCGGGCGGCGGGCAAAATGGCCATGATCTGGAAATTTGATGAAGTAATCTGTAAGCAGCAAAGCAATTTAGCTAACATAAATTGCCAATTTACTATCAAAGGCCAGGCCAAAGATTTAAAAATAATTGGAGTAACTTTGGCCACGGCCGCCGAAATTGCCCTCAAAGGAAAATATGAGGCACTTATAAATTTTAGCAGCATCTGGTACTATCTGCAGCAGGGGAGCCTCTCTTTTACCCAATCACAAGCGGTCTATAAAAGAACCAAGTTAAAAGAAAACTTAGACAAAATGTTCTCGAACGGAAAAACAAAACTAAAGACAGATGATTTTTTTATTTTTGAGTCCCATGACACTTTCACTTTAAAAACTATCTAAAATCTTATCGCTCCCCAGCGTAAAACCAGTTTGCTCTGCTAATTTTTGCATTTTTACTACGAGGTTTTTTGAGATCGGTCCAATGTGATAACTCTCTTTTAATTCTGATAAGGCCATAATCATCGTCTCTGCGAAACAGCCATAACATTCATGCTGCTTTAAGTAGATATTAAAAATTGCATCAATAGTAGAACGTCTTCCTTTGTACTCCGGACAAAGTGCAATCCCCCCTCTGATATACTTAATATCTGGCCGAGTATTTATAATATTTTGATCAACATTAAAAGGCACTCCTACATCAACAACAATGGCGCCATCTTTGAGATGCTCTGAAAATATTATCGGCCGCACGCTATTAGTTCCTGTAATTACCAAATCAGCGCTTTTAATATCGTTCATATCGCAACTAACTTTAAACACACTTTTAACTTCTTCTTGTTGTAAAAAATCTAAAAGAGTTTCTGGAAAATAATTTGGCAATGCCCTAAGCTTTTCTCTTAACACCATGGCCACCGGAGAGTGGCCCGCAGAGTTAGCAATATCCATTAATATAGTTTCTAGGGCCTTTTGCATCTTGGGATTATCCGCAATCGAGGAATGGTAGATTAATGTAATACTCCTACAATGATCAGCGATCAAAGAGGCACAGGTCGAGACAATATTTCCGGCCGCTCCGACACAGACGACTTCTGCTTGTTTAATATTTCGACCTACCTCATTAAATTTCCGCAGTGCGGCCGCAATAGTTAAAAAAGTGGTATAACTATTTCCTGAAGTTAGATTCATACCTCGTGCGTCCAAAAACTGCCCATTATTAGTTAAAATTGAACAAAAACCTCCTAATCCAACAGTAGATGCCCCTAACTCATAGGCAACATCAATGGCCGACTGAACAATTTTGACAAACTCCAAATGCTTACGAGATAAGAAAGATTGCTCTACTTCCTCCTTTAATGATTCTACCAAAATTTCCGAAACAGTAGGAAGGGCCAATAAAATGGCCTCCACCTCTTTTCCATTTTTATCATGAATATATCCTCGAAAATAATTTTTGAACTCCAAAAGAGGGGCAATTTTTTTTAATTTCTTTTTAAATGTTTCATCAGTAACTTTCGACAACGATTTAACAATCACCTTTGCCTGAAAGATATCAATCATGTGACATAAAAACACCGCCAGATTTTTTTCACCTTTAGGGCCATTGCTCAATGGACGTTCTAGAGGGGTAGCTGGTAAGATTTCATATCCAGGATAAACGTGAGAGAAAAAATATTTCATATCCTTTCGATCTAGCGCTTTCACTAAAGAGCCAATGGCCTTTATGATTAAACCACATTCTTCTTTGGTAATAAAAAGAGAAGGGGCAATGCGCAAAGTTTTCTCGGCCGACAGGGTGGGGGCAATTCTTAAATGTTCGTTGTACAAAAGGGCACTGGCGAAAAAATATCCCAACATTCCACAATCATTAAAAATTTTAAACTCATAATTTTGTTCTCCAAGTTCTTCGCGAAACTCCACTCCCAACATTAAGCATTTTCCGCGTACTTCTTTCACTATATGCGGATAATTTTTGGCAATATCTTCTAATCCCCTTTTTAAATAATCTGCTGTAACATTAAGGCCATCTATATCCATCGCAATCTTCTTTAAAAGCTGCAATGATTTAAGTCCAATTACCGACGAAAACTCATCCTCTGCAAAAGTTGAAGTATGTAGGTAGCCAAATTCTGCAATATATTTTTCTTTAAGCATGGATGTAGCAGCGATCTTGGCCACTCCTCCTCCTAGCCCTTTTGAAAAACAATAAATATCTGCCGCCACTTGCAAGTGACTCCCGGAGGCCATCTTGCCAGTACGAAATAATCCGGCCTGAATTTCATCAAAAATAAGCAGCGTTCCACTCTGCCCACAATAATTTTTAATGGCCCTCACAAAATCTTGTTGTAAACAACGAATCCCCCCCTCTCCTTGCACTGGTTCTAAAATGAAGGCCGCAACAGCAGAGTATTGCATAGAAGTAAGAGTTATTCCCGATTTGCTTATCTGGGGAATAAAAATAATTTTTTGAAACTTCTTCCAGGCCTCTTGCAGATGATTTAAATCGTTGCGCAAGATAAATTCTGTTTTTAATCCCAGCTGCTCTGAATAAAAATATTTTTTAAATTCAGGATTATAGCTGACGGCCAAGGAGCCAAAAGATTTACCATGGAAAGCACCTTCTAATGCCAAAAAATAGGGAAGTGCATTTAATGACTGTTCATTAAACCTAGTTAAAAAATTACAAAAATCAGTAAAGGACTTGCATTCTTGCAAAAGTGCTGGCCATGTTCCATCTAATTTGGCGGCCACTTCTTTTAATAATGAACTTAGAAGTTCGGCCCCACAACCAAACTCGCGCTCATAAATTCTCAACTGATTAATAGCATTTAAGAATTGAATGTTTATTCGCTGATTACGGTTACGATAATAGATCAAGGCCTGCTTTAATGCGGCCTCAACTGCTTCTGTTCCAGAATTTGAAAAAGTTGTAACCCATGGGCCGGCCTTCGTCTCCAAAGAGAGCATTTCAGAAAGCTCCATCCCTAATTGCGTTGCCGCACTTCTTAGAGAGGCCTGAACATTGTTAGGAGGTAAATTCCAAATATTATCTTCAACACATTTTAAAATTTCACTGTTTTTATGCCCTAATATATTGGCGCCATATCCTCCAATAGCATCTAGCACTTTAACTTTTTGGCCAGAACTTTCATCTTCATATGTCAACCAATTACCCTGGCCATCAACATATTTTAAATCTAAACGCAAAACACGCAATAGATCTGAATTAAGTGGACGCAGGTACTCTCCATATAGATCTTTTAATTTCTGCCCGGGGAAATCTTTACTTTTAGTTATCTTCATAGGTATCCTTATTTTTGTGCAACTACCATTATATCCTGGCAAATTTATAGTGCCAATTATTACGAGGCCAAAATGGGGACAAATAAAAGTATCATCGCATCGATCTGTGGAATTGATGGTAGTGGAAAATCCTCCCTTATCACAGAAGTAAACAAGATCATCTCACCCCAACATTCCTCAATGATTATTCGCTGTCCTCAATATTTTTTAGACCCCAATCTCCCCTTCTATTTTTTGTCATCTAAACTAGAAAAAATCGGAAAGCTTGCCGATGCCCATAAATCACCAATCATAAAAACTAATGCCACCTTTTTGGCCTTTTCTTTACAGGGACATATTATTGAGTTTGTAAAAAGAACCTATGGCCCGCAAATTATACTTTGTGAGAGAAATAGTATAATCGATGCAATTACCTACGCTACTTTTTATCTTCCGCTGCTAGCAAATCCGGCCCAAGAGCTTACTTCGGCCCAGCGCGATCTAGATGCAAAATTAAAAAAGGAATTAGCACATTTTGATTTTTCGGACATTCATAATTGGTGTACTCACCTATTTGGAAAAAATGTGGATTTATTTAATCTGCATCAAAAAATTATTCAGACCTTCAAAGGAGATGCTAAAACTGTCTTTAATAATCTCTCTATCATCTTTTCAAATCAACTTCCCGACTTGGTGGCAGTTTTACTCTGTTCTCCAGAAGCATTAAAGATACGACATCTCAGCGAACAACGTATGGAAAAAGAGATTCATGAAGATCTTCCAATTCTTCTGTCACTTCAATCTACGCTTCAACAAGTTTGCCAAAAGTTATCAACTACCCATCAATTGATCGTTGAAGAATTTGTTACTTCGTCCACCAACCTAGAAGATTCGGCCCAGAAACTAGCGCTTAAGTTCATAAATAAACTCCGCCAATAAGGCGGGCCGATTATGTCTATTAACAAATAAGCGATCTGATATCTCCGATATATTAAATTCAAAACTTTTTCCATCGATCATGACGGAAGATGGATTAGTTGTTACCCTTCCTAAGGTGTAAAGCGTTGGCACCAATTTTTTAGCAAGTGATAATTTTTCTGGAGAAATAGTCAAAAGCAGTTGGTAATCTCCATGCTCGGCAATCCAAAGCAAAAGTTTGGGAATATCTCTCTTTCGGCAAAATTCTAAGGCCAAAGGATCAACCAAATTATCCTTCCACTCTAAAGCAAAATTAAGCTTACTAAGGCCGCCCAGAATATTTAGTGATTGCAATATTCCATCACTGGTATCAATAATTGAAGTGGCCAAAGCATTCAATGCAATTCCCTGATCTAGCTGTGCTACCGGACGAAAATTACTCTCAATAAACCAATTCCCTCCTTGTAAAAAATCTAAGGCCATGGCCGCGGCCACTCCTGTTTTTCCTACTAAACAAACCCAATCACCATTACAAGCACCACTTCGCATAATCGGTGGATAATCAGTAACGGTGGCCGCAGAAACAATTATTGAAGTAGACTTAGATAATCCACTGTCTCCTCCTAACAAAGACACACGACAAGATGCCAGGGCATCTGCAATTCCACGATTAACCTCCATCTTGTATTTCTCTGTTTCCGCTACTCCCCACAAAGTAGAAATTAAAATTCCCTCTGGCCGAACTCCACTGGCGGCAAAATCAGAAAGACATCCCATAACACTAATCCATCCCATAGTATAAGGTTCACGATATAGACCAAATAAGATTTCATCGCTAACAGAATCAATGTTAGATATAAGAAATTTACCGGATGATAGTTTTAAAATTTCACAGTCTGATTGATTAAAATGATTATATTGTAGTGGCGATCGCGGCTGGGCCCCTAAAATTCTACTAATTTCTTCGGCCTCCCTATTTAGCACTAGAGACATAAAATTTTCTCCACTAATTGTAAAACCTCACTTTGTACCTGTTCAAGAGATTGATTAGCATCTACAACATGCCAATCTTTTTTAATTAACTTGTTCCAAAAAAATTGCATTTTCCGCTGTCCTTCTAAGAACTTTGCCTGTACATCAACTTCTTCTTGCGCTCCTCCTCGCTCATAACGACTAATTGTCGTTTTTCGTGCTAACGCTATATTTTCATCTAGCTTTAAATATATTACCTCATCAGGAGGATCAAACAAGGCCGCACCTTGCACTAATTTATCAAAGTCATTACCATAACAAGCTTCCGAAACAGCATACTTATACCAATATCCATCAGAAATTATTAATTGAGGACCTTTTTCCACACATGCCTGATATGCTCGACTAACACAGTGATATAAAAAAAAGGCCCGTGACTTAGACGAACACTGCGAAAGGTAGAGTTGAATACCATCTCGAGAATCAAACTTAAAATTAGAATTAACTTTCAAAATTATCGGCAATGCATCCCAAGGAGATGAGATCGCTACTGGCACTTTTAAATGTCCTTGTAAAAATTTACAATGAGTTGATTTACCAGTTCCATCCCCACCAGTTATCACGATATGTTTCACATCGACTCCTTATTCGCTTGCTCCAATAAAGATTGAAGTCTACTAAAATCTCCAAAATGCAAATATTCAGAAATAGGCCAGGATCTTTTTGACTTGGATAAAATAAAAGTAGCAATCTGTTCATTGGCCGCTGCCCCATCTTTTTTAAAATTATCACCAATCATTAAAACTTCACTCGCCTCTAGGTCTAATTTTTCGAGTAGTTCCTTGAAATAGTGCTGACTTGGCTTGGTATAATGCATATTACCACTATGCGAGATAAAGCTAAAAATCCCCGGTTTTATTTTACCCCACGAAAGACGCAATAAAACTAATTCCAGTGGCCAAACCGGGTTAGTTGCTAAAACTAAATTATAACGCCCCTCTGCCCACTTAATAAATTCCAAGGCCGGAGCAATGGGAGTAAAAAGTTTTTTCAGGGAAGAAAAAACCGAAGTAGTACACTCAAAATATAAACCAGCGGCATCCTCCGCTGACATATTTGTCTGTGCGCCTAAGGCCAAAATGGCCCGTTCAACATTAAAAGAATTATTACCCTCCGTTTGCTCTAATGCTTTTTTAGAGTTTTCCAAAATCTCCAAACCCTGCCAAAAAGTTATCTTCTTTCTTTTTAAAAAAATTATAGCTTTAATAATAAATAGTGGCCGCAAAAGAAAACTATGCGCCAGTAAAGTTCCATCCAAATCAATAAACAAAGTTTTTACTTTTTTTAAATTATTCATCGATCATCTCAACAGATCCAGTATATCCATTCATACGAACTTTTCTCCCGTTTTTAATTTTGGAAGTAACTCCTTGTAAGTCAGTAATGGCCACCAAATTATATTGTCTGGCCGAAACAAATCCATGTGAAAGGAGTCCTCCACTTGCACTGAGAATTCCCTTAATCCGAGGATAAATAACTGTAAAAATCGGATTAGGAGAATCAATAACCATGATACAACCTTCCGGCATTGTTTCAAAATCGGCCACCGTCTTTACAATATGCACAATCCCTTCTACTTCTCCGGCAATTACGGGAGTCCCTTTCCAAAAGGCCTTACCCAAATTTTGAGAAGTCAACTCTTGTGGCCTTGGGGAAAAAAGAGTAAAAGGGGCCTTGTCCACATCAATCCTGGCAAATTCTCTAGCGCGTTTTTCCAAAAAACAAGAAATATTATATTTATCTTCCAAAGATAAATAATGCTTAAACTCTTCCAAAGTAAAATGAAAAATGTGATTACGATCTTTGATATGCGCACTCTTTAACAGTTGATCGCCGGCCGCAAAAAGAAGTGCCCGGGAAGGAGATATTAATTTCCCCGAAAAAAAATGCTGCTCATCATCCAACTCCATAAATTTTTTAACTCTAAAAATCACCTCTCTAATTTGGCCTTGCAAGTGAGAAGGAAACAAAGTCAAAAAGTTCTTTAGCTCTTCCGCATAATTATTGTTATTGGCCAAGCTCTCTGCCCGATTACGGCCATGAAGAGACGCCAAAATAATCGGGGCCAATTGTGAAGGTTGCTCTTTCCAAGTAGGAACTGCCAAATCCCAAGAAGTAGTGTTGTGGCCATAAGCAGCTAAAAACTGCTCCCATTTATCAAACACGGACTGATTCAAAACCTTGGCGGCCGATTGTGCCATAGTAGCATCAGAAGAGATCGCTAATTTTTCCAGAAAAGTATCAACACTTTTATCCTCTTTTAATAAACTAATTAGTTCCAAATATTCCGTGCCCAATCGCATGGTGATATTATCAGCATATGGAGAGAGGACGGCCATTAATCTATCCATACCTACCCCATAAACACGGGCCATACTCGATAGCATTTTAAAATATGAATCCTTTATTAAATAAATTAATAAATCATTTTTTAACAAATGCTCGGAGATAGAATTCATTTTAGAGAAAAGGGCCACAATCTGTGAATAACTGGACTTTTTAACTCTTTCAATTTCTTGCTCTATTGCCCCAATTTTATCAGTTGTCTTGTCCACTAACTGCCGCCAACTATTTTCAATATCGAGGGCAACATCAGCTAATAGTAAATCTAATATTTTTAATTTCCTCCGCACCAAGGCCTTGGGACTCCAGACACAAAAAAGTGAAAAAAAAAGTTGTGCAACGAGTTTCCAAAAAAACAATTTACTAGGCACAATAAAATGGCCCCAGGCAATCTGAACTCCTCGAGGATAATTAAAAAAATTAGGATCAGAATAGATCACTCCATTAAATCTAATTGCTACATCTTCTGGCGATTTAACCACAATTCCCAAACGCTCTCGCAATGTATTTAAATTTAAATACATTGCCTCTTTTAGAGATGACCATCCTAACAGCGTCATTTTATCTGGATAGCGCTCCAAAGTTACCTGGCGGGACCAGACTCTTTGGCCATCAAGCTTATACGCCAACGTAATCTCTTCGCTAACAATGGGCCGTACTTGAACTATGTAAAGCATCCCCTTTGCTATAAGCCACTCAATATCTACCGGAAAATTAAATCTCTCTTCTAATTGATGTGCTGTCAAAAATAATCTGCCAAAAGAGACTCTTAATGAATCAGGTAGACTGATAAATTCTGGAGAATTTTCTAAAATAGTTATTCCTGATTTTTTGCCGCTGACTAACCTTTCCGCGTTGCCCTTAATATACTCCAGATAACACCTGGCCCTTGTCGGATTTAAGGGGAAACGAGAAAAAACAACACCTGAAAACTCTGCTGTCATATATGGCTGAACAATCACTCCGGGAGTGAATTTAATTGGATCAACCCCGGCCTGCAAACAGGCAAAAAGATTTTCTTTTTTATAGGCAGATAAAATAACTTTCTTAAAGGCTGCTTCCATTTCGAAGGCGTTGTTTGCTACAATGGAATCAAAAATTCCCGCAAAAGAGCTTTCTGACGAATCTTCCAAACTCATACTTGAACGAAATATAAGTGGAAACTTTTTAAATAACTCATCCTCAAAAAAGCAATCCGGCAATTTGGCCTTATTCAGGTTATGACGGAAGATGGCCGACTCCTCCAACTCACCTGTTAGTGGCCAAGTTTGCTGAGGAGATCTCCATACTTTAACTAAACAATCGTATCCTTCTATAGAGCTTATCCACTTTGCTAGTGAGGATAAAGATATAGAATAGGTTTCAGGCCAACGAATCTTTTTGAAAGAGGCAAGTTTGGCAAGAAAGTTTCCCTTTCCTCCTTTGTCAGTATCAAATGTCTTGGTGCCTATTTTTTCCCAGCGCAAATCTACTCCAACATTTTTAAAAGTCGAAAGTGAGGATGATCTTTCAGCGAAACACCATCTTGGATAAAAGGATATTTAATAATTATTTTAAAACAATTTATAATATTAATGGCCGTCATAATTGTTAACGCCAACATTCCATGATCTAAGGCCATAGCATGCCAAATCAAAAACACAAACTTTCGATGGCCAACAACCTTTTGCCACCAAGAACGCCACTCAATGACTCCATAAATTCTTCTCGCCTCCAAGTCATCAGGAAAAAGAAGTTCCTGCCAAGTTTTTACAATGGCACCTACTTTCTCCGAAGCTAGAGAAGAGAAACGATGAATCACAAAGTATTTTTCAAGTTTTGCCGCAAAGGTTGAACGCGAACGCAAAAGCAATGCTCTGTTTTTAGATCTTTTCTCTGTGTCTCTAACAGTAGAGCTAAGAGCGCGCTCCTTGGCCCACTCTCTAATTCGCTCCGGGAAGGAAAAAGGAATTAACGCATCTGCCAAAGTCAAAACACGATACACCGAATTCCATGCCTGGCCATAATCAACAATTTTTTTAAATTTATCCCAATCAACTGGCCGTGTTGCGTTGCGAACTAAATTTGAAACGTCGGCCAACTCTCGCAGACCAATTTTATAAAACGGCAAATGAATGGCCAGATGATATAGATTGTCTTCTAATGACATCGACCACAACGTGATACCTTGATGATCAAACGATTCTAACTCAGAAAAGATTCTACTTATTTCCGTTTTATATGGAGAATATGGAGAAGCTAAATCCCAATGAAGTCCAGTAACACAATCTAAATTACTACTGACATAAGGAGAAGTATGGTGTGTTTTTCCAGCATCCAATTCACCAAACAACTCTCCCACCGATTTTAAATTTAATTCTCTAAATATTTTTTTTCCCTCTTCAATGTTTTTCTTTTCAATAAGTAAATCAATATCATTCATCTTTTTATAATTTTCATTACGATAAATTCTCTTGGAAAACAGGGCCCCTTTTAACAGCACCAATTTAATTCCTCTTTGCGCAAAAGCACGGTATATCTCCAACCCTTTGGCCGCTCGTTTACCATTATTTACACTAATTGAATCAATCAATTGTAAAAAGGGAGTTAAATCTACTCGTTTCTTTCGAATATGATCTAAAACTTCTAGTCTCACTAATTTTAAAAAAACCATGGGAATAACTGCATTAAATTGGGCCAACTCTAGTAACAAATTCCACTGCTCATATTCCAAGCACAATACCAGCCTTTGCGCTCTTTGTTGCTCTTCTTCGCTCCAATGGGCAATGGCCATCAAACAGAGCAATTCCTCAACCGGTATATTTATATTTGCTACGTCGTTTATCATCAAAATAAAGTCCTAGGTAGTCGGAGAGATATAATTATATTTTAGTAAAGTCTTATGTGCTATCTTTTCTATCAGAGCAAACTCTCCATAACTATTGGCATGATGAATTTTTCCAATTTCCTGATACTTTTTTGCAAAGTGCTGATTCAATGGCCCCGGCCATTCTAAATCAGAAAAGGCAAATATTTTTTCCATTTCTATTTGAGGATTTTTTAAAATATCTTCATAACGCACTTCCATAAAGTGGCTCAGTTCTTTTTTGGTCTCTTCAACTAAGGAGATGGCATCTTCCCATACACGAGCAGTACACTCTACACTCTCAGCACCATAGTGCTCAACATACTCTTGCAATTTTTTTACTCGTGGATAAGGAACTATATACTTTACCGTTGGATGTTTTATGCGCTTAATTTGTTCGTTGGCCATTTTATGCAACTTAATAAGAGAGTTGGCCACCTGGCGGCCATCACGCACAATATGAATAAAATGAGCATCCGGAAAAAGATCCTGCACGATCTTCAACTCCGTCTGAATGACTGGATACTTACAAATAAAACGCTTCTCTTCTCCTCCGAAGCAGAAAAGAATCTTTTTAATATCATTTTTAATTTCTAACACTTTTGTCTCTGATAAATCTTTAATTCTCTTCTCATCCCAAAATAGCGAATCAACATCTCTACCAAACCACTTACCCCACATCATATGAGGTTCTGAGGGACTGCCAAAATCAACTTCAATGGAGTCCTTAAAGAAACGCTCACCGCTGATATTGAGGGACAATTTTTTTCGCAACCACTCAATAGCACAAATTTCCTCAGGGAAAGCGTTGATGGAATTGGTGATATAGGCCGCATTTTGATGAACACAAAGTAAATCGTATAACATAGTTGTTCCCGAGCGCGGAAGGCCAACTATAAAAATTGGTTTTTTAATCTTTATGAAAGAAAAATCTTGAGAAAATTTCCATTTCTCAATGGCCGCTAAAATTGTCTTATCCACTATAGATGGTGGTGGTGGAATAAAAAACTGCTCTTCAAAAGCTTTTTTAAAAAGCAGCTTAGACCACCAATTATTATATATAATATTATTATTTCTCATAATTTCTATTCCTCTCCCAGATAATCATAGATCTTCTCCCCCAGCGATCCAAAGATGGCCTGCAAATGACGAGCATCACGAAAACGTTTCTCTTGTCCAAAATCGGTCATATATCCGCTACCACCTAAAATCTGAATGCCATCAGAAGTAAATTCACTTATCATCTCTTTTAGTAGCAATGCCACCGCCAAGCTGTTTTGTTTCCAACCAATCAAATTATTCTCTTGAGTATAGATTGCTTGCTGATATCCAAGTGCTAGCGCATCTAATTTTATTTTCATCTTTGCCAACATCATTCGCACTTCTGGCCAATAGATAAGCTCTCTTCCCCCCTGTCGACGCTCCAGTGCATATCGGTGCGCTTCCTGATAACACCCACGCATCAGGCCAACACCCATGGCCGCCACCGCCAACATTAAACGGTCGGCAACTTTCTGGCCAATAATTGCTCCATTATCAGAAGAAGTCAGCAAAATGCCTTCGGCATTTTTGAAATTAACATCAGAGGTAGGTAGGGCATGCATTCCCAGCGTAACTAGAGCGCCCCCCCTTTCAATCTCTTTTTGTCCCAGATCTACCACAAACCAACTGGGCCAACTTTGGCCTTCAATCTGTGCCCAAACAATGGCATGTTTTGCTATAGGTGCTAATAGTAAATAATCCCACTGTCCAACAAGATAATATTTTCCATCTATAGCAATGGCCTTAAGTTTGGGCCGATAACTGGCCAACCGCTCCATGGCCGGGAAAGCAAGTAAGAGATCAGAGGGAATTTGCCCACTATGAAAATGCTGCTGTAAAAATTTTTCTGCATGCGCCTCTTTTAGTAACGCGACTCCTGCCAAATGAGTAAAAAGTAACATAGAAAAGCTGGCATCTTCGACCGCCAGAGCTTCTAACACTTGGCAAATAACCCCAATGTTCTCATCACCAACTCCTCCCATTTTCTCCGACAATCCAAGATGAAATAGTTTCATTTCTAATGCCGTCACAAGGGGTGAGGTAAAAAAATTCACGAATGGATATCGATCACTTCCTTCTCGCACAGGACGAAGTTGTTCTTTGGCAAACTGACTGACAAATTGCAATAGTAGTTGGTTTTCTTCGCCCCTCAAGAATCATACTCCTTTACTTTTTCTCCGGCCATTTTCATAGAAGAGTAAAAAAGATTTAAGCGGTTAATCTGATTAGGGCCTTCATAAATTTGCAAAAGCTTAGCATCTCGCAACAATTTTTCAATTTTAGCATCATGTCGCAAACCGATCTTCCCCATAAGCTCTATTGCTAGTTGACAATTTTTTACCGCCAAATCAGCTCCTAATGTTTTGGCATGTGATGCCCATAATGAAGTTTGGTGACAATAAAAAGGGTCCGCTTTTTTGATTCTATCACTTAAGGCCCTTGCCATTACAGAGGAAGTAGATAGGATGGGAAGCAATACTCTTTGCTGTAGAGATGACGGCAACCATTTCAGCAAACGATAGACTATAGGATTTTGCATAGACGCAAAAGGGCCAACCTTAGCATTTAAACGCATGGCCTGAAAATATGCCGATTTCGCCCCTAGAAAATTTTGCAGCATCGAGGCCAAAATAGATTGTACCCACTCTACATCAATTGCCCGCTCTTTCCCCAAATATTCTTTTTTGGCATAATCCAAAGCGCACTGATATGCCCCCCGCGCCATACCAGCTCCGAAGGCACCAACCCCCACTCTCGACAAAGAAAGAATATCATTTAACAAAATCGCATTTACCTCTCGCGCCCCTTTGGCCATCTTTAGTGCACTTAGATCTAAACAGAGATGCTCATCTTTAACAAAGCAGTTATCAAAAATTAGCTCTCCGGTAGGACAAACTTTTTGTCCCATTTTTCTTTCGATTTTTCCCAGTGAAAAACCCATTGTCCCTTTTTTTACCGCCAAAAGAACGGGAGTTTGCGAAGGCCTTTTTAAATCAGCATAGGCCGTTACAATATGCCAAGTAGAGAAGTGTCCATTGGAGATAAAGCTTTTTGTTCCCGACAATAAATATCCACCTTCTTTTTTAATTGCCTTACAAATCAGAGTACCTCGATCAATAAGTTCTAACTCCTCAACATCTGTCCCAGCATCAGGCTCAGTGGCGGCCACCGAAACTAAACATGGAAAACCTCCGAGCTTTTCTGCGCGCACTACTTCCTGACAAATTGTATTTAATAATTTAAAATTCGAAGTAACGGAGACAATAGTTATACCCAGATAATGAACAGCTATTATATTTGCCATCCCTAAGCAGACCGAAGCTATTTCTTCGTTGAACAAGGCCATGGTTTGAGGAGAATATCCCTTACCACCAAAAATCTTAGGCAACCAAAGAGTAAAAAGTCCAAAAGCGGCGGCCCTCTTTAAAAACTCCTCCGGCAACCAATCTAGATCTTTAAAAACATGAAGATCATATTGGGAAAAATTAGGCAAAACCACTTCTTCTTTAAAACGATGGGCCAGTTGCAAGACCTCTTCAATTTCTTTCTGTAGAGAACTTGCGATTTTAGATCCTGCGACAATATCGCTCTGTTCATCTAACATAAATCTTCCTATAAATTTTGATCTATGGGGGAAACAAAATCGGCCATACAAACTGGAATAATTTTACCATTACGAACGGTCGCATCTGGACAGGCCCTACAATACTCAATAGTCCCCTCGGTGGTCAAATTTGGTGGTTGCTGCAAAGTAAAATCATTATAATAAATTTTTGCTCCCGTTCGTAGTAAATTACTTAAAAAGAAAATAGTTTTTAGCATCTCCCATGGGTTCAAGCTAACTAAAGCGGCAAGCAAACATAGTCTAACAGATTTAGCTGGTGTCATTTTTTTTCCGAAGGTGTATTTTTCTCCGTTCCTTCGTTGCATAAAATATTTGTATTGAGCAATTTTACCAAAGGCCGGTGTTAGTGGAAGAAATTTGAAACTTCCATCTCTTGGCCCAATAGAAAAAACATGGTACATATACCAGCGCTTATCGTCCTCATTTAGGCTAGAGCCAATATGTCCAAATGGAAGCATCTGCAATTTATCTTTTAAAATTGCGGCCACCTCTGCGGCCGAGACGGCCTTATCTGATAGATCCTCATCCCAACTAATCCCCTCTTTACCTGTCCCGACTTGACATTGCAACGTCTCCTCTAAAACCTGAGACCTCTTAAAATTTTGAACAATGGGATTAAAATCAGTGCAACAGATAAAGAGTCCTCGAGTAATATTCTCATCACAGGATGCATATTTGATTACATCTATCAACTGATATTTATTCTGTTGATAGATTGTCATCACCAAAGAACACATAATTCCTTGGGCAACGACTCTTTGTGCCAGCGTTTTTCGCAACTCATTTAGCTCGATCTCCGAGCTAGTACTTTTAATTCCCGGACGATTTTGCATAGAATCGATATGCAAAAAAAGCTCTTGCAGACCGGCCTCTTTGTAAACTTGTAACTGCTTATCACTAAGCTCATACCCATTGGTAAGAATTTGCATTTTTAGTCCACGAGACGTTCCATGTTTTAGAATTTCTGCCAAATCAGGATGCAAGGTAGGCTCTCCTCCGGCCAAAGTAATAACGGTAACGTCCCTTCTTTGTAGAGCAAAATCAATTTCAGAAATAATCTGTTTAGTTGGCTTGGTATAATTGCAACGATCCTTGTAACAAGCAGTACAAGAAATATTGCATTTTTGATTTACCTCAATGACTAAATGAGGAACTTGTCTTCCAATAAATGGGATCAAGGTGGAGCGATTGCTAAAGAACATTTTGTTATCCTTAATTTAAAATTGATCTCATAAAAAAAGATGCTACCAAATGGCCAAAGTGGTGTCAAACTGCGGAGAAGTTTGCGTTGATTAAAGAAAATCTCAATGTTAGAATTTTGCATCACCACTTTGCGGTGATAAGTAAGTTGGAGTTAATTTTGAAAACGATACTAATTACCGGCGCCGATGGATTTCTAGGAAAAAATATCTTTCTAAAATGGCAGAAACAATTTCATCTTAAGGCCTTTATTCTTCCCGAAAATAAAAATGCTTTCCAACATTTCTTGGCCAACAATGCTATTAGCGCCGACGTTATAGCTGGCAAATTTTCTGATTCAACGGCATTGGCCTCTGCCCTAGAAAATGCCCATTACGTTATTCATTGTGCAGGGAATATGCTAGGAGCAAAATGGGATAGATATTTTTCTGCTAACGTCGAATCCGTACGCCTTCTATTAGATAAAATTCCTAGCAGCGTAGAGCGCATAGTTCTTATTTCAAGTCAAGCAGCACAAGGCCCTTCTCCAGATCACAAGAAAATCACCATCGACACGCCTAGCGCTCCTTTGTCATTTTACGGCAAATCAAAGCTTCTTGGCGAAACTATTGCTCTCGAACATAAAACAACCTGTCCAATTACAATTTTACGTCCCTGTTCATTTTTTGGCCCTTTTGATAAAAGCTTTCTTGATATTTTTAAAATGGCCAAAAAGGGAACATTCGGAACACTCTTTGATAAAGAAAAATTTTTTCAACTTCTTTACGTTGATGATCTTATCGCGGCCATTGCCTTAGCACTGAAAGACACTGCCTTTAGAAGTAAATATTTTGTCGCTCCCGCCGAAGTTCTTTCCTGGCAGAACTTTTATGATGCCCTAGTAGAAATAACCGGAAAAAAACTTCTATGGGTCAACCTCCCACCGTTTGTGGCACGAATTTATCTCAAATTTTTTGACTTAATTGAAATTGCCAGCGGAAAACCGCAAATTCTTGGCCACGATAAAGCACGAGATATGTCTCAAAAATATTGGATTTGTGACAGCACTCCATTTATTGACAAATTTGCTTTTAAACCACAATTTTCATTTCGGGACGGAGTCCAGCAAACTTGGATGTGGTATAACGAAAAAAAATGGATTTAAACTCTTGGCAATTGTCATAATAATACCTAAACTTTGACGTGAAATTTGGGGAGGAATAATATGCATTCAAATTGGGATAATGAAGAATCAGACGTAGTAAATCTTTTATCCTTGCGTTCCCAGTTTTGCGGCCAACTTGAAAAAGACAAATCTTTTTTTGAAAAAACGTTTCGCCCTTTATATGACAAAGGGGACCTTCTCTATCATCGCCAAATTCTTTCCCCTATCGATCGCCATGTTAAAGTTTGGGATGAAATTTTAAAAAAACCTATCGAAATGATCATGATGGGATCAAATAGCTATTTGGGGTTTGCTAACGATCCAGAGATTAAAGAAAAAATTAAACTGGCCATCGATAAATATGGAATTGGAATGGGTGGCCCCATGCTGTTAAATGGAACCAGCGAGATCCACCGCTCTTTGGAGTTGCGCCTTGCTAAATTTAAAAACAAAGAAGATTCTATTCTTTTGCCCAGTGGTTATATGACTAGCCTGGCCTGGGTAACTACGCTGGTCGAAGATAATGCTGTTTTACTCTATGATGAGTACTCCCATGCCTCTGTTGCTGATGGTGTTCGACTTGGAAAACGCAAAGCTTTTCGTTTTGCCCACAATGACCTTGCAGAGCTTGAAGAGCTTTTAAAAAAGTATCGTGATAAAGATCCTGGACGAGATATCTGGGTGACAACGCAAGGAGTTTATTCTATGAACGGAGAGCTTGCTCCCGTTAAAGAAATTTCAGACCTTTGTGAAAAATATGACGCCTTCTATCTCATTGACGATGCCCACGGAACAGGTGTTTTAGGAAAAGGCCGGGGAATTGCAGAAGAATTTGGAATATCAAAAAAATTAAAATATACAATGGGTACTTTCTCAAAGGCCTTTTCTGTCACTGGCGGATTTATTTCTGGCGATAAAGAGGCGATTAATCTTTTGCGTTTTTTTGCACGTCCTTATTTCTTTACCGCAGCGCTCTCTCCCATTATTATGGCCGCCATCCATGCCGGCCTAGATATTTTAGAGCGAGACACCACTCGTGTAGATGCACTCCACAGAAATATTCAGTACTTTTATAAATGCTTGGATAAGGCCGGCATAAAATATACCAAAACAGGAAGTGCGATTATTCCCGTTTTCCCCTCTTCCGTAAAAGATTTTAGACTAATTTCCCGGGCCCTTCATGAAAACGGGCTTTTTGTAAATCCCATTGAACCACCGGGAGTTCCAAAAGGTGGAGAGCGTTTTAGGGTTTCATTAATGGCAACTCTGACCGAGTCGGATATTGATCATGCAGTTAATATTTTAAAAACTGTTTTTTCTAAATTTTCAGATTGAGGAAAATGGGAAATGAAGGCCTTTATTAACAAAGATGCCAGCGGCCATTGTGCCGAAAAAAAGTTAAAAGATGTCTCATTGTCATGCCCCTTCGTAATTTGTTCTTCCGCAGAAATAAATAATTGTCTTCATAGTTTTTGTAACCTTGAAAAAAATCCCCAAGTCATTTTGGGCGGCGGAGATGGTACTTTTCATTTAACGCTTAACTCTCTTTTTGATCATGCGGCCCTTCAATGGAAATATGCAGGCATTGAATTTGCTTTTTTAGGATTAGGAAGCAGTAATAGTTTTATACGCTCTCTAAAAGAAGCAACAAACTCCACCAAAACTCCTTGTACCTCTGTCGATTTGGGATATGCAAAAATAACAAACTCCAAAGGTGAAACTTTACGCCGAATTTTTTTAGCAAACGGCTCTCTTGGCTTTTTGGCCTTAGGTAATTTAATCTTTAATCAAGAAAACCTAATCCCCGCATTTTTAAAAAGAATGGGAGTCGAAATTGCCAATTTCGTTTGCTTTTTTTTAACTCTTTTTAAATTCACTCCAATCAAACTTGAAATTAAAATCCAAGGCCAAACAATTACGCAATCATTTTTAAATTTTCAATTTCTGAAAGCTCACTTTTACACTGGGGGGTTTAAATTCCCTCCGCAAAACAATTTTGATAATGGTAAGTTTGATATTCACTGGGATATCTTCTCGAGCAAATGGGGAATTTTGAAAAACTTTATTTTTCTTAGCTTAAATCAACTCTCATGGATGAAAGCTCATCACAACACAACGTCCAATACTTTTGTAATTAAAAGTCCAACTGATATTCCACTAGAATTGGATGGGGAAATTTACTTCGGAAATTATTTTGAAATATCATGCTTAAGTAAACAATTAAAACTTTTTTACAATTGGAGTACATCGTGAATACTACCTTGATCACCGGCGCATCATCAGGACTTGGCCTTCATCTGGCACATCGTTTTGCCGAAAAAGGCCATAACCTTATTCTTGTCGCTCGTAGCTTAGATAAGCTATCTATGCTAAAAAAACAAATCCTCCAAAATCACTCTGTGAATATCGAACTTATCGCACTTGATCTGACTCAAGATGGGGCAACTGAAGAATTAACTAAAAAAATTCCTTATGTCGCCACGCTGATTAACTGCGCCGGCCGTGGAAATTTCGGACTAACTGAACAAATCCCTATTAATGAGCATATTGCGACAATCAAACTCAATTGCGAAATACCTGTCAAGCTTTGTACTCATTACAGCAAGGAGATGAAAGCAAAAAAATCTGGAACCATAATAAATATTGTCTCACTTGGTGGATATCATCCTCTTCCCTTTTTTAATGTTTACTCCGCCAGCAAATCTTTTTTGCTAACCTTTACTGAAGGATTGGCATATGAACTAAAAGAATACAATGTGCAGGTTATTAATCTATCACCTGGCGGAATACTTACTGATTTTCATCTCAAATCGGGCCTTCCTCCAGCAATTGCCGAAAAATATGAAAAACTTATGCAAACTCCGGAGCAAGTTGCCGATGAACTATTTAACTGTTTACGTTGTAAAAAAAGTAGTTGGGTGACCGGCCGACTGAATCGAATTTACGCTATCGTCCAAAAACTTCTGCCACGCAGATGGGTTACTGCCTCTGCGGGAAAATTTTATAAAGATTTTATGCCAAAAAATTGAATATGAAATATCGTTTGAGCAACCTTAGACAATTAGAATCCGAGAGCATTTATATAATGCGCGAAATTGTTGCTCAATTTGCCAATCCAGTTTTGCTTTACTCTGTTGGTAAAGATTCATCGGTGCTCGTTCGCTTGGCACAAAAGGCCTTCTATCCTGGAAAAATCCCATTTCCCCTTTTACATGTAGATACCGGATTTAAATTTAAAGAGATGTATGAATTTAGAGATAAGTTTACCAAATCCATCGATGCCAAACTAATTGTTTTCAAGCACCCAAGCACTTATGACGAAACCGTTAACCCTTATGATTTAGGAACTCAAAAGTGTTGTGCAATTTTAAAAACTATGGCCCTCTTAGACGCCATCCGAGAGGGAAAATATGATGCGGCCATTGGCGGTGCGCGGAGAGACGAAGAAAAATCCCGGGCCAAAGAACGTATTTTTTCCTTTCGCGATAAAAACGGCCAATGGGATCCAAAAAATCAACGCCCAGAGCTTTGGAATCTTTATAACGGAAAAATTAACAAGGGGGAATCCATCAGGGCCTTTCCCCTCTCAAATTGGACAGAACTAGACATTTGGCAATATATTCATCTTGAAAAAATTCCCATTGTTCCACTCTACTTTGCTAAAAAACGCCTAATGATTGTTCGCGATGGGCAACTTATTCCCATAGAAAACAAGTCTAAATTACTCGAAAATGAAACACCTCAAGAAGTGATGTCACGCTTTCGCACCTTGGGTTGTTCACCCTGTACTGGAGCGATTAGATCTGAGGCCAGCACTCTTCCTCTCATTATTGAAGAGATGATGTTGGCAAGAACTTCTGAACGTTCGACCAGAATTATTGATCATGATGCGGAAGGATCAATGGAAACAAAAAAACGGGAGGGGTATTTCTAATGGGTAAATCCTTCTCTCCATTTAATATTGATAGTTATTTAAAAGTAAGCAGTGAAAAGTCGCTACTGCGCTTCACTACGGCCGGAAGCGTTGATGATGGAAAATCAACTCTTATTGGGCGCATGCTTTATGATTCAAAAACACTTTTTGAAGATCACCTTTCGGCCATCAAAAAAAATCCCGACAACATAGATTTTGCCCATCTAACAGATGGACTAAAGGCCGAACGGGAACAGGGAATTACTATTGATGTAGCATATCGCTACTTTTCCACTCCTGGGCGCAACTATATTTTGGCAGACACTCCTGGCCATGAGCAATACACTCGCAACATGGCCACTGGAGCCTCCACTGCAGATTTGGCGATTATATTAATCGATGCGAGAAAAGGCGTTATCACTCAAACCAAACGCCACTCTTTCATCTGCTCTCTTCTTCGGATTTCTAATTTCATTATTGCCATTAATAAAATGGATCTGGTTGATTACTCCGAAGCTGTTTTCAATAAAATCAAAAGTGAATATCAAGATTTCTCTGCCACCCTTGATCTTCATCAGATAAAATTTATTCCCGTTAGTGCTCTATTTGGCGACAATATTGTCACAAAAAGCAACAAAATGCCCTGGTATGCAGGAGAATCAATTTTAGAATCTCTGGATAATACTTTTATTGGGAGTGGCCATAATTTACTAGATTTTCGCTTCCCAGTACAATTAGTTAGTCGACCACATCATAATTTTCGTGGATTTTGTGGGCAAATTGCTTCCGGCCGCATCAAGGTTGGGGATAAAATTGTGATCCTACCATCTATGATAAAATCGGCCGTTCAATCTATAGAAACTTTCGATGGGCCACTGGCCGAGGCCTTTGCGCCTATGTCTGTCACCCTAACACTTGATGACGAAATTGACATTGGCCGAGGCGATATGATTGTCAAAAAAAATAATCTTCCGCTCTCCACCAACTATTTTGAGGCCATGCTTGTATGGATATCCAATACTCCAATGGTGGCCAACAGTAGCTATCTTTTAAAACATACCTCTAACTCAACTAAAGCAGTAGTTGGCCATCTTTCATACACCATTGATATCAACACTCTTAGCAGAAACTTGACTCCCCATCTCTGTATGAATGAGATTGGAAGAGTTACCATTTCTACTCATGAGAAAATATTTATCGACACCTATAAAACTAATCGCCAGACAGGATCTTTTATTTTGATTGATCTGCTTTCAAATAATACTGTGGCCGCTGGAATGATTATAGAAAAAATTCCGCAAGAGGACTTGTTCAAACGCTATAAACAAATTGATATCGATGCGGCCCAAAAAGTGCGCGAGATCCACCCTTCTGAACGTTTAGTTTCAAAGAGTGCATATGAAATTAAATTAAAACAACAAGGAAAAACTCTCTGGTTTACTGGGCTTTCTGGTGCTGGAAAGTCCACAATTGGACGATTACTAGAAAAAAAATTTTTTGATGAGGACAGATTCGCTATCTTGCTAGATGGCGATAATATTCGCGCTCACCTAAATAGCGATTTAGGTTTTTCTGATGCGGATAGAAGCGAAAATATTCGAAGAGTGGCGGAAGTGGCAAAACTATTTAACAGTATGGGAATGATTGTCATCACTGCCTTCATCTCTCCTTTTGCCAAAGATCGACTGAAGGCCCAAGAGATTATTGGAGCAGATAATTTTTATGAAATTTATATTGATACTCCAATTGACCTTTGCCAAAAACGAGACCCTAAAGGCCTTTATAAAAAAGCGATCAATGGTACCATAAAAGAGTTCACGGGAATTTCTTCGTCCTATGAGCACCCGGAATCACCATCTTTTATCTGTTCCACGCAAAATTGCCGGCCGGAAGAATCGGCCATGTCCATTTTTCAATTTTACCTTGAGAAACTATGAACCTAATTGGAAAAATTGAAAACATAAAAATACTTGAAAAAATGGGCAACAAGGCCCATTCTCTACATCTCCTTTGCAAGGAAAAATTCAACATCCCATTAGGCGCAGTAATTATCTCCCGCACTGAATGCGATCGAAACAACTTGCAAAACATCATACAGTCCATCGGCAATTTCCCTGTGGCCGTTCGCTCCAGCGGACAACTAGAAGATCTGGCCGATGCCAGCTTTGCCGGCCTATACGAAACAATATTGGACGTTAATAGTATGGAAGAACTAGAGGTGGCCATAGATAAATGCTTTAATTCGGCCAATAGTGCTCGCGTCGTTGATTATCTAAAAAATAAAAAAATTTCATTCACCACTACAGAGCTAGAAAACAAAATATCCATCCTAATCCAGAAAATGGTTGATGTTAAATACGCCGGCGTGGCCTTTTCCATTTCTCCTCTTTCTGGGCAAGAAGAACATATCCTAATTGAAACATGTAAGGGATCTGGAGAAAAACTTGTTTCCGGCAAAGTAAACCCAACTCAATATATTATCGACAATAGACAATTCAGGATTGTTTCGCAAACTGCTAGCGATGAACTAGTTGATCTTACCAGCATGGCCCTTGCCGATCTGGGAAAAAATATAAATCGTATTGCGGTTTATTTTGAACGGCCACAAGATATTGAGTGGGCCATTGATCAAGAAGATCGGTTATGGATCTTACAATCGCGCCCCATTACCTCCATAAAATGGCGAGATGATATTGAAGAGTTTACCAACGCTGACTTAAAAGATGGCGGAGTCTCGGCCAGAGTATGTACCCCAGTAATGTTTTCTCTTTATAATATCGCTATGGCCAACAGTATGCGTGATTACTTTAGAAATTTAAAGCTGCTTAGCTCAAAAAATAATCCGCGCTGGATGATTCATAGGTACGGCCGAGTATACTGGAATGCTGGCGTAACTAAAAACTTATTGAAAGCAGTTCCTGGATTTAATGAAAAAACGTTTGATCAAGGACTAGGAATTCAAAAAGATTATGGCCGACAAGGACCTCACCAAACACCAACTACGCTGCGAACTATTTTAAAAGCAATCCCGGTAGTAATTGGCCTGAAAGCAGAATATAAAAACGCTCATACGCTGGCATTACAATTTAATAAGCAATTTGAACCACTAAATCAACTATATCTTCCTAAAGTCTATCATCTAGAAAAATTTTCTGAGCAAGAATTTTTTTCTGACTTTATTAAAGTTATTAACGATTTTTTTCATCTAACTGAGATTAGCTATTTTAGAGTCATATACAATAATGCTAATTTTCAAAGCGACTTCATCGAATTTTTTCGTAAAATTTCTGCCTCTCTAGGTCTTGCTGAAATTTCAATTATTGATCTTGTTGGAGGCCTTACAGATATTACTCATATCGAAGTACAAAAAGGAATTATTAACCTCTATGATATTGCCAGACAACATGGAATGGATAGCAACTCCTTTAAAGATGCCCTGGCCCATTTTTTAAAAGATCACTACCACCACGGCGATGCCGAATTAGAAATTCAAACTCCACGCTGGGGAGATGATCCGACCTCCATTATTAAAATGATCAACAACCTTATTCATTCTAGCATAGAACCTCATCGGCCAGAGGAAACGCAAAAAAAACAACTCGATAATTTCAACAAAGTTATTGAGCAAATTAAACTTGCTTTCGCTCGCGCAAGCTTAATGACAAGACTTACTATTAAGAGTAAATTTTATCGTGATTTATATAAAGTTCGCTCTTATCTTTCTCTCCGCGAAAAAATGCGGGAATACTCCACTCGCTGTTACTTTGTTGTTAGACGCTATCTGCTAGAATTAGGCAAAAGATTGGCACAAAAAAAATATCTTCAAAATCCATCGGACATCTTTTTTCTTCATATTGAGGATCTAATCGAAATTTGTTCTTCCAATAAAATCTCAACTGCTCTGTTAGAAAAATTGGAATATCAAAAAATGATGTATTACGCCTATTCTAAATTTGAAGCACCGAATGAATTTGGAAAAAATGTTCTACAAGTTAATGAAGATAGTTATATGGCATCAGGTGAAGGGATGATGGCCTTTTCGGGAATTGGATGTAGTCCTGGTATAGTGGAAGGTACTGCTCGCGTTCTGGAGGGCCTTGAACAAATAGAGCTTATTCAAAAAGGGGATATTTTAGTAACGAAATTTACTGATCCTGGATGGACACCTACACTCGGTATCGTTGCGGGAGTAGTAACTGAAGTAGGAGGCGTTCTCTCCCACGCGGCCGTTATTGGACGTGAATATGGAATTCCGGCCGTGCTTAACATAAAGGGAATAACAAAAAAAATTAAATCAGGCCAAAAAATTAGAATAAATGGCAACACTGGAGTAATTCACTTATTAAGTTAATCTCCTTTTTTATGGTAATATTTTTATGAAACTACTTACGCAAAAGAAATTTTATCTTCTCGCTATGATATGCGCTATTATCGCAATCATGGTGAGGTTTTTAATTACCCTTTTTGATTTTTCAGGGCCCGCCATTCTCCAAGAGATAGAATTGTCAGAACTAAACTCCTACTACTTGCAAAAGGCCCCAGGATATTTTTCTCTTAACCCAGAAATAAAAAAAGAGCGAATATACTTGCTACCAGAACAATTTTTTCCCGTTTACACAACGGACTTTCTCTCTCCAAAAAGACATAATTACGAACAATCTTTGCTCCAATTTAATTTTGCTAATTTTATTGCCACGCAAAATGCACATGATCTGCGCGAGGCCAAAATAAACTTCACCAAAAAACTAAAATTTATCCCATTGCAATTTCAATTTGAGCGCCCCTATCATTATTTTGCCAGTTGGGGAACGCTATTTCACCCTCCACTCCAAATGCCATCACTCCCGCTGGAACAGGTTGATTCCCTCTGGAAAAAAAGGCCTCTGTTTTCTTCACGGAAATTTTCTACGCCACTTTTTCAAAACCGCTTAGATCAAATAACTCGAAGTGAATTAACATCTGGAAATAAACTAACGTTATTGGCCAACGGTGATTCGCTTTCTCCAATTTTAAATTTGATTAATACCTCAACCCAATTTCTTTTTATTCAAATGCTAGTTATCGATTGCAATGGGCCATCGGCCCAAAGCGTAATTCAAGCAATTTCCCAGAAGGCCCAAGAAAGCATTGATGTTAGAATAATGGTCGATGATCTCTATAGTCATCTCACTCCTCGATGTCTGGACCAATTACAAGCTAGCGGAGCAAAAGTCATTCGTATTCAAAATAGTAATGGCCGCTTTCATCCAGCGCAACATAGTTCTTTATTTCTCAATGATAAATCTCATTTGATCATTGGATCACAGGCCATATTTTGGGGATTTTTTCAATCAACAGGAACTAATTTTTTAGATCGTGATCTTTCTCTTAATCTTCACGGCCCGGCCACCACCGACGCCTTAGGTGAATTTTTATTTGTGTGGAATAGACATTACCAAGAAATGCCACTTAGGGACTACCATGCGCTCTATGAACAAAGACGTCGCCAGGAAATTGAACAAGGCATGCGAGGATCTGACAATTACAACAGTTGGTTAGCTACCGACTCACCTCAAGGACTATGTCGATTTGCCGCTCAACGGCCCAAAGGAGAAAAAAGAGATTTAGAAATTTTATGGGCAGAATATGTAGCGGCCTCCAACGATAGTATCGACCTAAGCAATGTAAAATTTCTTTTCTCCAATGATACTTCGTCAAATACTTTTAAATATATTACCTTACTAAAACAAAAGGCCGCCAATAATGTACGCATCGATCTTTTTGCTAATGGAATTGATGGCGGTAATGGTGAATTGACTATTGAGCTAAATCGCCTGACAGAAGATATTTTGCTGAAAGAAAAAAAAGGTATTAGCTCTTGGATAGACAATCTCCTATTGGCCTTCTACCAAAAACAAAAGAAAAATGCGGCACTAAAACATGCCAAAATTAATTTTGAGCAATTTAAACGTATTCTTCAGGGGCCCAACATGGCCGCCTGGGCCAACTTTAATTTCACTCACCATAAAGCTTGGGGATTTGATAAAAATGCTTTTGCCGTTACCAGTCAACTTTTTGGCGAAGAATCTTTTAATCAATTCTATGATGCTGGAGTCCTCTGTTTTGATGACTCGACTCAAATTGAATTTGAGAAAATGCGAAGCGTAGATATCGCTAACTCCATTCCCTATCTTGAAGAAACTTTGAAAGATTGATTATCCTCGCCCTCTATGGGAACTATTTTTCGTGAGATAATCAAAGCTATCAGACTAAAGACGATGGCCATCATTCCCACCCTTCCATAATTGGCCAATGTTCCATCGGCCTCTTTGACAACCACCATGCCAGCGATATAAGCGGCCAGCGCAGTGGTCAAATGCTGTACACTATTTACTAAACTCATAAAATTACCGCGATACTCACTTGGAACGGTGGCAGTAACTAAAGTCATTGCCGGGGCCATTCTTCCGGCCATTAATCCAAAAAAAAGTGAAACAACAAATATTGCAAACCCAATTGAACTAGGCCCAATATTAGTTATTAGATAGATGGCAATTAACGATAAGAGCAAGGCCATAGCAAAAACCTTCTTTTTTCCCAGCTTATCGGCCATGGCCCCAAATAAAACCGAAGAAAAAATTGTACACAATCCAGCGCCGATATAAATAATGGGCAATTGCCCCTCTGCAATTTTGCCATTTAAAATTATGGCCGGGAAGAGAAAGGGTATAACAGAAAAATGTCCAAGAATAAGCGCAAACATAAACAGTAGAACCCATCGTCGCGAGGAATCTTGCAAAATAAATTTGAAAGTTGCCCAAGCATCTTGCCTATTATTACTTCTTAAATGTTTATCCATTTTAGGTAGTTTCAAAAATACTAAGAGGATCACCAACAAAGATACTACTGACAATGCCCCAAATGATGTTTGCCATGAAAATTTATTGGCCAAAAAAAGTCCACTTGGAACTCCAAAGATTGAAGCGAAGGCAAAAGAGGACATCGTGATGCCTATCGCCGCCCCTCTTCTTTTGATATCAATTGCATCACTAACGATGGTAAGGGACAACGCTCCAATAACCCCGGTAAAAATCCCCGTAAAGGTTCTGGCAAATACCAACATTAAAAAACTTTGAGCAGACGAAGTGCCAATCACTGCTACAAAAAATCCCAACATTGTAATCAACAACAATTTTTTCCGATCATATCGATCTAGAAAAAATGCGGCCAAGGGGCCGGCAAACCCCGCACTGGCAGTATAAACAGAAACTAAAAAACTAAACTCCTGTGCCGTCAAGGCAAATAACCGCATAATTTGCGGCCCCAATGGCATCATCATCATGAAGTCGGAAAAAACGCAAAAATAGACACTGGAAACTAAAAGTAATACTAACTTTTCTTTCTGATCAAACAAGGAAACCTCCTATCATCTTTTATGTGACAATATTTTATTAGATTTGCTACTATTTTAAAAGAACGATCTACTATTACTCAGGGAGGAACAGTCGTGAATGTATTAGTTACTGGTGCCAATGGTTTTTTAGGCCATTGGCTGGTTCAGGCCCTATGTAGAGAAGGCCATACTGTAAAGGCCATGCTTTCTACCTCCAACAAGCAATCTTCTCTTCAAGAATTACCTTGCAAAATAGTCCATGGTGATATCACCCAAATTGAAAGCATCTCTTCTTTTTTTCCCGGAGTGGATGCCGTCTTTCACCTTGCAGCGGCCATCAGCTTTAAAAAGGCAGATAATAATAAACTGTATGCCGTCAATGTTGATGGAACGAGAAATATTGTTACCTTATGCCTATCGAATAAAATTGCTAAATTAATTCATCTCTCTTCCGTAGTGGCCATCGGTGCTTCTTCAAATTCGCAGACCTTACTCAATGAGCAATCTATTAACCATCTGGCCACCTTAAACGTTGCAAGCATTCAATCAAAAATATTAGGTGAAAAGATTGTACTCTCGGCGTGTCAAGAAAAGGGACTAAATGCCACCATTCTTAATCCCAGTCTTATCTATGGCGCAGGAGATGCCAAAAAAGCGATGCGACATAGCTCTGTGCAAGCAGCACGCGGGAAACTCCCTTTTTACACTGATGGAGGAGTAAGTATTGTAGCGGTAGAAGATGTTGTGGCCGCAATTTTATCGGCCTGGCAAAAAGGAAAATCTGGCCAACGCTATATTCTTAGCGGAGATAACATTACTAATCAGGAACTTTTTTTTTCTATCTCTAAACAGGCCAACGCAAAACCACCTAAAACCAAACTCCCGAATGCTCTTCTTCTCTCGCTTGCTCATCTTGCAGATTTTTTTAGAATTGATGGAATGCTTAGTATTGAAAATGTTAAAATTGCCACGATGTATCACTGGTATGATAATTCAAAGGCAAAGCGCGAACTTGATTTCCATCCTCGTCCTGCACTAGAGGCAATAAAAAATTCTGTCTCCTGGATGCGTGAAAATGGTTATTTCTAGTTAACCGCAAAAAAACCAACACCCCATTCCCGCACTTCAAAACCTTCTTGCCCATCTATTGATGCAATTTGGCGTTCACTAATAGGATAATTCCAGCTCTCTGTCGGCCGTTGGGCAAATTTTCCTAGTTGCTGATTGCCGCTACTTTCTTTCGTTAAAATAATAAATAACAGCCTAGTTATTTTAGATGGGACCGGAGTAATTGCGAATTCTGCAATCTTTTTTAGCTCTCTATCCACTTGCGGATAGACGCAGTATTCTTTTGAGGGTGGCATCTTAACCGACCAATACTCTTTGAAATCATTTACCTCATTTTGTCTAAAATCTAAGCGATATAAAATCGATTCTAGTCTCGGCATTAACTCATTTCTCTCCACACAAAAACCTTTAATTGACTGCAGCGCTTCCATTCCTAGACGATAATCATAGAACATATAGGGATACTCTACGCCCTCTACTTTCAATCGCTGATTTTCTAAAAAACGCAATTGATGGCCACTTTCAACTGCGGCCGGAATAGCGGCAAGTAGATTGGCATCTTCTGCAAATGTAATTTTAAAATTAATCTCTTGTCCTGGCCTCCCCGAAAAATAGACGTTAGGTTTGCCGGCCACAAAAGGGCCATGCCCAGGGTATGCCCCGCCATCAATGCCCCCACTATTCCATGCACCGGGATAGGAAAAGTTGTTATAGTTTCTATATCCGTAAGATGGCCACCAACCAGAACTTCCATCGTAATAAGAGGGCGGCCTTAGCATATTACATTCAATACAATCATTCATCCAAGATGGCCTATAGGGAGATGGTGGCATCATCCAAGAAGTGTTGTTCATGTAACTAGGATATACTGAAGGATAAGGATAAAGCGGAGTCCCACCCATAGGAGCTCCGTAAGTACGCATTTGCGCCATGCAAAGAGTTCCGCAGGCACCAGGTATCATTCCAACTGAAAAAACTGTGCGCGCCGAAAATAATAGTAAAAATGTTATCGAAAAAAATACCGCCAGATTCTTCCAGCTATACAACAAATAAGAAAATACTAAAACGACAAACGCTACAGTTTGAGATAAAATGCCAACGTCACTACCTACAAACAACGAAGGAAATATCATAAAAAATTCTCCAATCTTTAATAACTACACCCCAACTCTCTATGTTGATTCTACCTCTAATTTTTTTTCTTTAAAATTCAGGTAAAAACTATCAGTCACTTTTATGTCGTTGAATTGTGTTGCACTTATATTGGCAACAACAGGAATCCTACGCTCCACGGCCGCTAAAATAGGATGGCCTAAAATATTTGAATCCCGAGTAAAAATTACCTTTTGCCTAAAATCAAGATTATAAATGTCCTCTACCAATGGCCTTTCCATTAAGTAGGCAAAATCTTCCACCTTTCCCTGAAAAACTCCGGTGCCAATAAAATAAGGTTCCGCACTTATCTTCATAAAAGAAGTTGGCAGCGAAAAATTCTCCTTTTTATTAATAATTGTCGCAAGTTTAATATGTTTTTTTACAATATCACTCATCCAATTCTTGTTGGCGGTCATTGCCAAAAAATCCACAAAGTCTTGATCATGGCCATATCGTCTATGAAGTTTGCAAAAAAGATAAAAGTAGTGAAAAATAAAGTACCAATTTTTAAATGCCAAGGCCGTAGTACCACTCTCGTTAAATTTTTTACTTTTTCTGAAACAAAATGCCGACCATTCTACTTTCAAACTTCCCCATAAAGAGCGTGATTTCTTCCATTGATCACGCTGCACTAAAATTTTGGCCACCAGGTCGTTGGTAAAAATGGTCTCTACCATCTGCTCAGGGATTTTTACTGCTTGAAAAAGATAAATCTCATTACAAGAAAGTCCCATTTCCAATAGCATGTATTCACCAGAACTCTTAAAGTGTTTATTCCATAAAATAAAAAATTCACGCACCCATTCAATATGTGGAAGTTCTCCAACCTGCGTATAATCAGTTAACACTATATGGCCATTTGGATGGTTAATATAAAAAAAATTACCAACTGCCAAAATTGTTAAGTGATACTCATAGGCAATCTGCTTTTGCAAAATAATTTCTGCCACCTGAGACTGTCCGGCCACTTTTATCTGTGCCGTCTCATAACTATCTCTAGTTTTTATGTCCTTAACACTAATGCTTTTTCCTGATAATAGTTGATTAGCAGACCCCTCACCAACAAGTGCTGAACGCAAAATACAAGTATGTTGGGCCAAAAATTTATTCAGCATTGACTCATCTGAACTTTGTAAAAAAGGAGGGATAAATTTAAACAAAATTGCATCCTCAGATAATTGCTTTATTATTTTGAATTTCTCACTAGAATGCATATATAATATATTCTAAATCCTCGTGAGTTCTTTTTCAAGGAGTGATAAATGAGAGTACTTTTTTTTACTTTTTCTCTTATAATCTCTTTCTTATTGGCGGCCGAATCTACCTCAAATACTCTTCTTTCACAAATTGGCCCAGTACTAACGCCTCCTGTGGAATACAACGGACAAATCTATTTTATGGCCACCACGGGAGTGCTCTATAAGGCAGATTACGCTCTAGCTAAGGCAGAAAAAGTTTTTCAAACAGAAAAAAGCTCTATAGCTCCGATTTTAATTGATGAATCAGTTGCCTATCTCGGTGAAGGCATTCATGAAGATATTAAAACCAATTTTTACGCTTTCGATTTACAAAAAGAGAAAATTAAATTTCAACTTTCCATTCAAGGACACATAGAACGTGCTCCGCTAATTACCGAGCATGCAATATATCTAGGCCTAGGCCCAGGAGGCATAATGGCCTTAGATAAAAAAAATGGTCGGGAAATTTGGAGAATAGAAAAAATCAAACAAGGCAAACTTCATGTTGATGCTCGGCCAGTTGTTTACAACGAAGATATCTGCTTTCCATCTATTTATGAATTTAAAGGCATTGTCTGTCTGAATCATAAAAATGGGAAACCTGCTTTTTTTCTTGAACTAGGAAAAAGTCCTAAATCCCAAGTGGTTCTATCAGGGAAACGACTTGTTGGAATGGCCATGGAGGCCAACATGATAGAAACGAAGTGGGAATCGCCTGCTGCCCTTTATGTAATAAACCTGGCCAGCAAAAAAAAGGAAATTGAAATCGATTTACGCGGATATAGTTTTAGTGCGCCTCTACTGCTAAACGACGAAGAGGCCTTCGTGGCCCTTTCGACAGGCGATCTTCTCTTAATACAATTGAGTGACGGTAAAATTTCCTACATCGGTGAAATGCAAGGACCAATAACATCCAATCCTTTTTTCAAAGATGGTGCCTATTGTGCGATTAGTATTATGGGCCGTCTGGCCTGTTTTACCCGATTAAAAGAAAAATTTGAGCTGATACGTGATCAAAGTTTAGTTCAAAATATTATTGGAGAAATAGGATATATCAACGATAAATTTTATGCTCCCTCTCGAATGGGATATCTACTTTTTTAGGAAGTAATCTATGAAAATATTAATTATTTTATTCTCTCTTTTAACCGTAAACGCCCACGCTAAAAAAATCACCTCCTCGACCCTTCAAGGAAAAGTTTTAGCACAAAATTGTAATGGCCCAGCACAAATTTGGATCTCACAAAAAAGCACTCTTTTATATCAAGCAGAGGCCCCACTAAATGCCACTTTTGAATTTCATCTACTTCCGGGAGAATATGAAATCGTTGGTAACACAATTGATAATTGTCTGGCCAAACAGACCTTTACTATTGCCAAAGATGAAATAAAAAAAATAACACTCGAGCTACTAAAAAAAGCTGGCCTGTGAAATGTACTCTCACAAAAATGTTTCTCGTGAAGTTAGTGAGACTCCTAAACTAATTGCTTTTGTTGGATCTGATTTTTATTGCTGGAAAAGTATTAAGAAATTATATAAACGCAACTATCCACATATTGATTTTGAATTTAACCATATCAATCTTCCCTCTCCACAACAAAAGATCAAAACACTTATTCATGCACTATCATTAAAAAAATATCAAATTATCTATTTAGAATATAGTGAAAATATTCCCGAGATGCTCCGCCTGGCCAACAATATCCGGCGCGCCCCAGAGACGGCGGAAGCTGTTGTCGTGGCGCTCTTTGAAGAACTAGGTACTCTTTCGGCCAAACAAACTCTTGCCATTAATTTATCATTTGGTATCTATCTGAACTTTAGTAAAAATGACGATGTAACCAGTGTAGCTACACATCCAATGGCCATTGCCTTCCCAAACATTAATATCGATACTGGATATAAGATTGTTCGAACAGAACTACCGACCGAGGCAGTAACTATTTTTAAAATCGGCTACTATTCTGAAAACTATCTCCACTTAGAGTGTGACTATGATTTTAAAGAGGGCCTCTGCGTAAAGCTAAAAACTACAACTGAAAGCACCATTCCCATAACTAACCACTTTATTGTACGTAGAAAACGCGACTTCAATTTGTATAGTAATTTCAAATACGCTTATGATTTTGAATATGATAATTCTTTGCACGGACAACTAAGCAAGTTGGACGCTAAAATTTTACATTTAGAGCAAAAGCTCTCGGCCAATCCTCATGATTTAAATATAAAATATGATCTAAGTGATGCTAAATGCCTACGAGTTTCTGTTTATGAGCTATCTCAGAGCGAATTACAAGAGCGAGATGCCAGCATTAAAGAATTTATTAAACTAAATATGCCCAACTCTGTATCAAAGAAAACGCGTTTGTTAATCTTTGATAATAAAATGCGTTTTCTTTTCAGTGAACCTGGACATATGGATGAATTTCCTTTTTCCTGTCGCTATTTGGCAAATCCAGTTATTGGAGAAAGTTGCATTTTTCGGCGAACCGATCCTAGTGTGGTGGCAATCCAACTTGATGAAGTAAATATTTCACAAACAACAGTTAGTGAAATGATTTTGCAAATCAAATCCAACATGCAGAAACAACCGTTTATTATTATATTTAATAGTCTTGAATGCTCAGATAACTTGCAAAAAAAATTTTCCTACAACTCAATTTTGGCCACCGAAAGTGATTTAAATTTTGAATTTATTAAACAGGCCATGCAAATCTTCGAGCATAAAATGGGCAAGCAAGTAACCGCTTTACATCCCATAAATCCTGATGCTGAACGACGCTTTTATGTTAGTAAATATGCACTGGCCAGTGAAGGATATTATAGTCATGCCATAACTATTCGCGCATTAAGTGTGACCGACATAATTTTTTCCTGCTCTGATAAAATTCCACTCAACACCTCTTTTTATATTAAATCACCAGTAAAAATGACTGTCACTATTACGAATCCACGAGAGGGAAAAAGAATGGTACCAGAAAATGGTGAATACTACGGCCTAATCAGTGGAGTGACGGAGCAAGATACCGCTACTTTAAAAAATTACATACACGAATTAATGACGCACTATAATGAGAAAAAAAAATATACATTAAGATATCTACACCGTAATTAGATCTCATAGACGAAATTGCTTAACATAGTTGGCCAATTGATCGGCCAGATGGGCCATCTCTTGTGTGGCATTGCGCACTTGTTCGGCACCTTGAGCAGTCTCTTGGGCCACTCGCCGCACCCCACCGATATTACTATTAATTTCTGCAATACCGGTTCCTGCTTCTTTAAGCGAGGCCAAAACTTCTTCTTCAATATTTTTTGCCAAATTATTTATAGTGCGCGAAACATTATCAGTTCCTTGGGCAGCCCCGGAGATAGAATTAGAGATATCGTGTGCCGTTGTAGTCTGTTGTTCCATGGCCAGCGAAATATTTTTAGTTATCTCCCCAACCTCTTTATTCATTGTAGCAATTTTATTATTGGCATCCACCACTTTAGAGGTCTGTCTTTGAATCTGCTCAATTTGCTTTGCAATATTTTTGGTGGCATCACTGGTCTGTCTGGCCAAATCTTTTACTTCGTTAGCAACCACCGCAAATCCTCGTCCGGCCTCTCCGGCCCTTGCCGCCTCAATGGTGGCATTAATGGCCAAAAGATTGGTCTGTTCTGCGATAGCATTTATAACTTTAATAATATTTCCAATATCTTTAGCAGATTGACTTAACGCTGCCATTTTAGAGTTCGCATCATCGCTGCTTTTAATGGATGCTTCCGCGAGATTTAGTGCTTTGCTACAACTGGCCGATACTTCCTGAATAGATGCAGATAACTGTTCCACCGCTCCGGCCACCGAACTAACACTACTGGCCATCTCTTCGGAGGCCGCTGCGATATCAGTGCTATTTTGTGACATATGTTTTGCCGCATCGGAGATAGTGTTTACATTAGCAAATACTTGTTCAGAAACGGTAGAGGCCACTGTCGCCTGATTGGTCAATTCATCTGCTCCAGAGGCCATTTGCTCAGAAGTCGAGGAGAGACGAGAACTTTCTTGCAGCATTGAATTAGATGCTACTTTAATATCCGACACGATACTGCGAAGTCCGTTTATCATAAGAGCAAGGGAGCTATAAAGACTTCGCTTATCCGCTTTGGAGGTATCCATATAGACTGTCAAATTACCGGCCGCTATTTCGTTAGCAACTTCGGCCATATCCTTCGGCTCGCCACCTAAAAAAGTAACAATGTTACGCGCCACCAATAAAGATAAAAACATAGTTAAAATAAATAGTACCGTTGACAGTACTATTAAAATCCTAGTGGCGCTTTTTTCATGTGCCTCCGCGGCAGCAGAAGATGACTGTGAAAATCCCTCAACAACGTCGACTATCTTTTGTACAATTACGGCAAGCTCTTCTTTACCTTTTTCTATCTCCAAATAAAGATCACGAGCATCCATTGTATTTTGTTCTACAAGCATCTTAAAAAATTCTCGCCCCTGTTCATCAACAACGCTTTGCTTTTTTGTTAACTCCTCAATCCCTTGCAGAACTGATTTGAAAATTTCTGCTTTATTAAGATCGCTGGTGTTACGAAGAACCTCTTCCGAAGTCTGCTGTACAGCACGAATCTCTTTCTCCAAACCGGCCATCCCCTGTGCATAACTATCACTCGCTTTTTGTACATAGTCATTTATATTGAGAAGGCCTGCCGACATGGCCTTCTCAATCCAAATAGTTTGATCTAGCTGACGCGCTTCAATTTGCATTACCGCCTTTATAATCGGAATATTCTCTTTGGTAATCTCCTGTATGTCGTCCCCAATAGAGTTCATTTCTCGCAAGGTATATACGACTAGCGATAACATCACGCCTTGAATGGCCAAGGCCATACCGATAATTTTTGTACGAGTAGAAACTGCGTTTAACGCAAAGTGAACTATTTTAGTCAGCATATAAAAAAAATACCCTTAGGATATAAAATTTTAGCGAATTACTATCCTTTAATAATTAAAGGCGATTTATATTTTTTTGTCAAACGGCCAAAAAATAAGTGTATGATTACAACTTAAACATCTTTTCAAGGAGGATTTTCGTGAAACTAGTAGTAGCAGTTTTTATGGTATTAACTTTTTTTGGTGAAGTAGTTTTGGCCGATTCATGCGGTGAAATAAAAGGCGGCATAGTCACTGTACGTGATTCATTGATTAAAATGTTAAACGATAAAAAATTACGGACTCCCGAACAAAAAAAACTGGTCAAAGACACCTCTGATCGAGTAACTATGCTAATCGATCAAATGACCTATCCAGCAGAGAAAAAGACCGACTATGAAAAAATTAAATCAGAATGGGCCATGTTCAAAAAAATCAGAGAAGAACAAGTCGTTCCATATATAGAAGCAGGCAGAGATGAGGAAGCAAAAAAGCTTGCTCAAGGCGAGCAGAAGGTCCGTCTAATGAATGTTATGAAGTGGTGCGGAGAGTTGAGGAAGTAGCCTTTGGGCCAATTTGTTATACATTTGCCGGAGTGGAAACAAAAAAAATACTGTGCTCCGGCAATAATCTCAAAGATTAATATTCCAAACAAACATATCCGCAACACCACTAAACTCAAATAGTCGCAAGAAAGAGTTATCAGTTACGGTTAATTGATCTGCTGAATCTCCTATCACTGGCGCTACCGCAAAATCTCCAGGAATTGTTTTTGATCCCCAGGTGGATCCAGAAATATCAATATTTGCCGTAGCAATCACATCCTCCGCAGAGTTTTCATAAAAAACAAAACCACGACACTCTCCGGCCATAGAGCAAGTTACGTTAGAATTGGTAATATTTAGATTATATAGTGCGTAACGAAATAAATTTCAATTATAAATACAAGTATGCGTTATTGCATCTTTTAAAAATGCCATGGATTTTTTCACTATCCTTGGCTAATCGATTCAATTTTTTCCTAGTCAATCTTTTC
>Ga0208245_1000213_pt1 | contig 56038 bp, 66 predicted proteins | sample RifOxyC1_FD_184035 | JGI IMG/M metagenome (GOLD analysis project Ga0208245, IMG submission 184035) | Soil microbial communities from Rifle, Colorado - Rifle Oxygen_injection C1 (SPAdes) | ecosystem: Environmental > Terrestrial > Deep subsurface > Rock core/Sediment | place: Rifle, Colorado... | reverse complement strand
ACTTGTTTATTAGATTGAATTGCTGAAATACAAATCCAACATATGTATTTCTGAATCTTGATATTTGATCATCACTAAATGATAAAATATTTTTTCCGTTTACTTCAAACTTGCCTGAAGTCGGTTTGTCGAGAAGTCCAATTATATGCATTAAAGTAGATTTCCCGGATCCTGAAGTTCCCAAAATACTTACATACTCTCCCTTTTTAATGATTAATGAAGCATTATCAACAGCTTTTACTTCGTCATCCCCCAAAGTATAAGTTTTGTATACATTTTGAAGTTTAATCATATACAGTCTGGCCCTCATTAATTTCACCTATTATTTCAATTGTGTCTTCTGATTGGAGTCCAGACTTAACATGTACTTTTCCATTTTTTGAATTTGTTTTTACATATTCTCCCGTTTTATCCTGTTTCAAAAAATTTGTCGGAATATAAAATGCATCGTTTTTTTCTGAGACAACAAATTTTGCATCTCCTGTCATTGCAATTTTAAACTTTGAATTTACTAAATCAACTCCAACAAATGAAACTTTAACTGAATAAGTGGAACTAGATTCTCCCGATTTTGGAACAAAAGAAATGTTTTCTACTTTTCCTTCAAATTCTTTGTCTTCAAAAGAATCAAGAATTATTATTGCTTTCTGACCCACAGAAAGTTTTATTACCTCTGTTTGATCAGCCAGTACATCAAAATAAATTGTAGCAGGGTCAATTAATTCCACTTCTGTTGCACCCAAAGTAACAAAAACGCCAGTAAAAGGATGTGCGAGGTAAGTTACAATTCCAGAAAAAGGAGCAATTAGGCTTGCTCCATCCAAACTTCTTTTAGCTGAAATTACAGATTCGTAAGCTTTATCTTTGTTTACCTCAGCTGTTGTTCTTAAATCTTTTTGTGCATAAGTTTCATCTGATGAGTGATTTTTAACCTGATCCAGAATATTTTGAGCAGTTGCTTCATAAAGTCTTAAGGTTGAAAGCGCATTCTGATAACTGGAATTTAAGATTGTTGTATCAAGTTTACTCAAAAGTTTTCCTTTTTTAACCGTTTCGCCTTCTTTTGTTCCAACAAAAACTATTTTTCCAGATGATTCAAATGAAAGCTTAGCATAATTAGTAGCAGATATATTACCAGATAGGATAAGTTCTTCAGATATTTTTCCCTTCTGTATTGTCGCTGTTTGGATATCTTTATTTTTATTTCTAATAACAAAAAATAAAACTCCAGATATTATTAACAAAACAGCAAGAATTTTTTTCCAATTTGATTTAAAAAAACGTTTAGCCATATTGAATCTAATTATATACCACAAATTCTTTATCTCTTTGGAGACTGCTTTTTTCTTCTTGCTTTACCACCAGTTCCAACCATACGCCTGAGTCTTTCTCTTGGATCTCTCATCAACAAACCCTCTTTTTTAAGTGGAATTCGATATTTTTCTGGATCCAATTTAACTAAAGCACGAGACACGCCATGAACAACTGCCTGAAGTTGACTTACTTTTCCACCACCGACAACAACGGCTGAAAGATAAAATTTACCGACACAATCTGCAACTTTAAATGGTTTATCAACAACTGATCCATTAATTTTTTTGCCATTAATTGTATTTTCTCCTACACCTTTAAACAAACGAACCCTAGCTGAAGATGTTTTTCTTCTTCCTACTGCAAAGGTATAATTTTGTTTAGCTTTCATATAATTTTATTTAAATCTACTCTCGTACTTATGTTTCTCCCCTTTAAAGATAAATAATCTTGCCATTCTATCAGCTTTCAGACGATTATCAGGAAGCATTCCGGCAGTTGCAAATTCAACAATCCTATTAGGATGTTCCTTTGTCATTTTAGCAAAAGTGACTTCTTTAAATCCTCCCGGATAACCTGAATGACTTCTATAAACTTTTGATAGGGCTTTTGTTCCAGTAGTCTTTATTTTCTCAGCGTTGACTACAACCACAAAATCACCTGAATCCATATGACTGGAATAGCTAGTTTTTTGTTTTCCCGTCAAAAGGGTGGCTATTTTTGTTGATAGTCTTCCTAAAATTTGATCTTTGGCATCAATTAAATGCCAATCTCTTTTAATTTCCTTTTGTTTTGGTTGATAAGTTTTCATCTTTTGATTTACTTTCTTTATTGGTCCATTCCATTCTAACCATTTCAGCCATATCTCCTTTTCGGGACACTAAAGGTATAATTCTTGTATATCCACCTGTTTTATCTGCAAATAACTTGGCTATATCTCTCCATAAAATAGTTGCAATTTCTTTATTGCCCCTTAAATTTTTTAAAACTTGTCTTTTTCCCGCTAACGTATCCTTTTTGGCCAAATTAACCAATTTATCAACATAACCAGAGATAGCCTTTGCTTTGGCTTTGGTTGTATTTATTTTTTTATTCATTACAAAACTTTCAACCAAAGAAACAAACAAGGCTTCACGTGAGCCTCTTTCGCGAGAGAGCTTCTTTCCAAATACTCTTTTTTTCATGATTCCATAAGTTTAAACGACACGATCGTTAAAAACTTACTCCTTTCTCACCTAAGGCAGCGGATATAATCTTTAATGATTTTTCTCCCAAGTTTCTTACCTTTACTAATTCTCCCTTATCAGCACTAACCAAGCTTTCAACTGTTTCATAGCCTGCTTTTGCAAGTGCATTAGCTACCCTTGTTGGAAGTCCTATCTCTTCGACAGAAAGTCTTCCTATAAGTCCTAAGTCATTGGTAACTTTTTCAACTGTCTGTTTAGGTAAAACTATTGGATTCACTATTTGATTAAAGTATGAAACCAAAACTTCAGATGCTTTAATTACTGCATCTTTTGGATTAATTGTTCCATCAGTCCAGACCTCTAGGGTTAATTTGTCGTAATTGGTAAGTCTACCTACACGAGTTTCTTCGATTTTGTAATTGACTCTTACAATAGGCGAAAATGATGCATCCAGTGGAATCATTCCAATCTCCTCTGATGATCTTGTGTCTGCAGATAAATATCCAACTCCAGATTCAATTACCAAGTCAGCATCAAGTTTTGCGCCCTTATTTAATACTGATAAAACTAAGTCAGGATTTGTAATTTCAACTCCAGCAGGGAGTTTAATATCTGATGCTTTTACTTCACCAGCTGTTGTAACTTTTAATGATGCATTAACTGGTTTATCACCGCCATATGACACTCTTACCTTCTTAAGATTAAGACAAAATTCAACAATATCTTCTTTCATACCAGAAAGACTTGAGAATTGATGTTTAACTCCAGCAATCTTAACTGAAGTAATAGCTGCTCCAGCAAGAGAAGTTAATAAAACTCTTCTTAAAGAATTACCCAGTGTAAAACCATAACCCTGTTCTAGGGGGGTAATAATTAATTTACTATAATTTTTTTGTTTTTCTTCTTCTAATATTTCAAATATTGGTTGCGACATAAAATATCACCTCCTTAAAACACGAATGTGAATTTTACCAGTTTACTGGCTGAGGATCAATATGATCCTCATTTTCATTATCGTGAGTAAAATTCTACTATATCTTGTTCAGAGACTAATTCAACAATGTCAGATCTAACAGGATCTCTAACAATTTTACCAACGCTTACCTTTCTCTCTAACCAACCTTGTACCTGATATTCATCATCACTTATTAATTTCTTAACCAAAGGCATTTCGATTATTTTTGAGGACAGAGAAATAACATCCCCAGCCTTAACCTGATATGAAGGAATATTAACTACTTTGCCATTCACTAGAACATGTCTATGAGAAACAAGTTGCCTTGACATTGGTCGAGTAGTAGCAAAACCTAATTTGTAAACTACATTATCAAGTCTTTTTTCTAATAAAAACAAAAGGGCTTCTCCCGTATTTCCTTTAGATTTTAAAGCCTTTTCCACATATTTCTTAAATTGTTTTTCTAAAATACCATAAATTCTTTTAACTTTTTGTTTTTCTCGAAGTTGCCTACCGTACTGTGATGGAGCTTTTGTTTGGCCTTTAGGTCCATGAACCCCAGGTAAAATATTTAAACGAGTTAATTTTGCACCTTTATTAAAAAGGTCAACTCCTTCTCTTCTGCTTAATCTATCTTTAGGTCCATTATATTTTGCCATAGTTAATAAGATAACTTATACTCTCCTTTTCTTTTTTGGTCTTGGTCCATTATGAGGAATAGGGGTTACGTCTGCAATCAAGGAAATTTTAATTCCTGATGCTTTAACAGCACGAAGCGCTGCATCCCTTCCAGGCCCAGGTCCTTTCACATATATTTCTAATTCAGAAATTCCACTATCTTTTGCTTTTTTCAAAGCATTTTCAACTGCTGTTGTAGCTGCAAATGGTGTTGATCTTCTTGTTCCTTTAAATCCAGCGGCACCAGATGAACCCCAGGCAATTGTTCCGCCCCTTTCATCACAAATATTTACTAATGTGTTGTTAAATGATGCAGAGATATAAATCTTAGCTTGTCCACTTGTTTCTTTGTTTATTTTTTTGATTGCCATATTAATTTATCCTTTTTTTGTATCTGTTTGTTTTGTCAACATTTCTTTCTTAAAGGCTCCAACAGTTTTTCTCTTTCCTCTTTTGGTCCTAGCATTAGTTTTTGTTCTTTGACCCCTTACTGGAAGACCCTTTGAGTGTCTTATTCCGCGATATGATCCTATTGCCTGAAGCCTTCCAATATTTGCCTTTACTTTTCTAGCCAAATCTCCTTCGGTTGGATGTTCATCAATTTTTGCGGTAATTTTACTTAAATCATTAGCACTTATATCTTTAATTCTTTTTGAAAAATCAAAATCAAGAGAAGATAGTATTTTTTTAGCCAATGGCCATCCAATACCCTTTATTCTAGTCAGAGCATAATCTACTTTCCAATTGTCGTTTAATTCAATTCCTGAAATTCTTGCCATATAATTTAACCCTGTCTTGCCTTATGTCTAGGATTTTTACATATAAGACGTAAAACCCCAGCTCTTTTTACAAGCTTACAATCCTTACACCTTTTTTTAATTGACGCTAATACTTGCATATATACCTAATTTTTTCTAAATTTAATATTTATAAACTATTCTGCCTCTGGCATCATCGTATGGTGTCATCTCAACTCTTACCCTATCTCCAGGAAAAACCCTTATATAAGCTTTCCTCATTTTACCTCTAAGAGTAGTCAGAACTAATCTTCCATCAGACAAGCTCACCCTAAACATTGTGTTTGGCAAAAGTTCCTTGACCTCACCATCAATTTCTACATTTTTAGTATCCATGGCAAAAAATAATCACCTAGGTGATTATTTCATATCCTTCCTTGAAAACAACAATTGTCTCTTCGAAAAGTCCTGCTATTTTACCATCCTGAGTTGCGATTGTCCACCCATCATTTTCTTTGACTAAAGAAGGCTTCCCGTGAACATACATTACCTCAATGGCTATGGCCATTCCAGGAATTATTTTAGGGCTTTCAATTCTTAACCCTTCAGCAAAACACGGAATATAAGGATTTTCGTGTAAATTCCTACCTATTCCATGCCCCGTAAGGTCTAATATTGGTCTGTATCCGTATTTTTTAACAGTATCTTCTATGGCTTTAGAAATATCATAAACATATGAATTATCAGGATCAATTGTGGCTACAGCATTATCAAAAGCTTCACGACCAGCATTTAAAAAACTTTTTACTTCTTTGGAACCATTTAAATCAAAACTAACGGAAGTATCGGTATGAAATCCCTTGTAATATAACCCTAAATCAATACTTACCAAGTCCCCTTCTTTAAAAATTAGATTTTTGTGAGGTATTCCATGTACCACCCCATTATTTACGTTTATGCATGTTGTCCAAGAGTAATCTTTAACCATTTTAAAAGAAGGTTTTCCTCCCGACTCTAAAATTAAATTTTCAGCCAAAGTATCAATTGTGGCAGCAGAAACTCCGGCTTTAGTAGCCTTAATTAATTCTTTTTTTATTAATGAAAGTTTTTTACCTCCTTCTTTCATTAAATTTAACTCTTCTGGAGTTTTAAGTGAGTATTTATTCATTACGAAGTTTTTCTATTGCGCTAACCAGATCTTTTTGTATTTCATCAATCGATCTTTCTCCATTAACTTTTGTCAATTTACCGAGTCTGTCAACATAATCAATTAGTCCTTTAGTATTATTTTTATAATACTCAAATCTAACCTTAACTGATTCTTCACTATCATCAGCTCTTTGTATTAACCCACTCCCACATTTGTCACATTTTCCGTCTGTTTTTGAAGGTTTAGTTAAAATATTAAAATTCTCTCCACAATTTGAACAAACTCTTCTCGAAGAAATTCTTTTAACCGCCTCTTCTTGACTAACTTCTAAAGAAATGACCAAATCTATATCATCCCCTTTATTTTTTAAGAAATTATCTAAAGCCTCATATTGTGTAATAAATCTTGGGAATCCTTCAAATAAAATATCTTTTAAATCAGATTTTTCATTTGTTAAAAAGTTAATAACATGCATTGTTATTTCTTCCGCTGGTATTAATTTCCCAGAATCAATTATTTCTTTTATTCTTTGGTCCGTCTCTGCCAATTTTCTTGAAACATCACCAGTTGATAAATGATATAAATTAAATTTCTCGCACAATAAATTTGCTTGCGTACCTTTCCCCGATGCTGGTGAACCAAGTAAAACAATATTCATCTTGTATAGTCTCCATATTTGCTCATTAACAAATCTCCTTCTATCTCTCTAATAATTTCCAGAACAACAGAGATTGCAATTAAAACACCTGTTCCTCCAATTGCTAAATTGGATACTCCAATTGAATTTTGAAAAAGTGATGGAAGTACAGCAACTAATCCTAGAAAGGAAGCTCCAACCAAAGTAATTCTATTTAAAACATATGAAAGATATGTAATAGTTGCTGATCCTGGTCTGATACCTGGAATAAACCCACCTGATTTTTGCAAATTCTCTGAAATTTTTTGTGGATTGAATACAACAGATGTATAAAAGTATGTAAAGCCAACAACCAATAAAAAGTAAATAATATTGTATACAACAGACTGAGGACTAAAGTATTTTTGAATATTATTTGCAATTTCCACTACTGCCTGATTTCCAGATGCCCCTAAAAACTGAGTAATCATGGATGGCATTAAAACTAGGGACACTGCAAAGATTATTGGGATAACGCCTGCTTGATTTAAGCGTAATGGAAGATATGATTTTTGTTGTTGAAAACCACGAGATGCCTTGGCATAGCTTATTGGAATTTGTCTAATGGCTTCATTAACAAAAATTATTAAACCCATAACAACTAGAGCAGATATTCCAAATATTAAAAGTTTTAAAGTATCTTCTGATTTAAAGGTAGAAATTGTTTGTCCTAAAGTAATGGGTAATCTTGAAATAATACCTACAAAAATCAAAAAGGATACTCCACTCTTAAAAGCGTACTCTGTTATTAAATCTCCAAGCCAAACGGCAAGCATAGTTCCTGCAGTCATTGTCAAACAAAGAAATATTAATTGGATAATGGTTAAATTACCAATAATAGATTGGGATTTCAAAAGTGCATACATTCCGAAACTTTGAAAAATTGCTAAGGGGACTGTTAAAAATCTTGTATATTGGTTTATTTTTTCCTGTCCATATTCTCCTTCTTTTTGCAGTTCCTCTAAGGCGGGAATAACATAACCTAATAATTGTAAGATGATTGAAGCGTTGATGTAAGGATTAAGTCCTAATGCCATTATTGAAAAATTGGCAAGAGTTCCTCCAGAAAAAACATCCAAAAGCGAAAGAAGGGGGCTGCCCAGAAAAAGTGCGGTTAGACTATTTTTGTCAATTCCTGCGGCAGGTATGTGGGCTGCAATTCTAAATACTAAAAGAGCAAGAGCTACTACGAGGATTTTTTTTCTCAACCTTGGCTCAGTTACTGCTTTTTTAAAAAATTGGGCAATATATGAAAACATCAATTTATAAATTACTTTGAGACAGGAACTTCAAAATCAAGATCTTTTTTGAATTCGCTTTTACCTATTACTTTTACACCATATTTTTGGGCATCTTCTTTTGTAACAAGTTTCATTTTAATTAATAAATCTACATTAACTTTTGCTCCTTTTTTAAGTTCTTTTAGCTTGGAAAGTTTTATCTCAACTGGTTTATGTTTGGCATCAAACTTTCCCCTTCCTCTTAAGAGAGGCAATCTTTTGAGAGTAGATTTTTTTACCTTCAATCCTTGGAAGAGAATATGAATATCCGTTCTTGCTTTTTGACCTTTTTGACCACGACCGGCAGTATGACCTCCCTTTCCACTTCCGTAACCTCTACCTAATCTTTTTGCCATTATTTCTTTCCTTTCTTTTGTACTTCACCAGAAGATTTTTGATAATTTTTTTTGTCTCTTAGTAATGATGCTTGCTGCAAAGCTAAGATCGTTGCTCTAACGTTACCAATCTTACTATTACTCCCCAAGGTCTTACCTACAACATCATGAAGCCCTGATGACTCCAAAACTACCCTCATTGGGCCTCCTGCAATAATACCGGATCCTGGAGGAGCTGGTTTTAAAAGAACTTTTGATGCTCCAAGTTTTGTAACAACAGAATAGGGAATTGTTGTTCCCTGCATAGTAATTGTAACCATATTCTTCTTGGCATCTTCAATTGCTTTTCTAATTGCATTTCGAACATCTTGAGCTTTTGAAATTCCCATCCCAACTCTACCTTTCTTATCACCCAAAACAACCAAGGCTCCAAATCTAATCTGATTTCCACCTTTTGTCTTTTTGGAAATTCTATTGATTTGGACAACTGTTTCGCTAAATTCTCTTTCTGGTTGTTGATAATTATTCATATTTAGATAACAAGCTTCGCTTTAAAATTCTAATCCTCCTTCTCTTGCGCCCTCGGCAACTGCTTTAATTTTTCCATGATATTGATAACCACCCTTGTCAAAAACAATAGACTTTACTTTTTTTAACTTTGCTTTTTCAGCTAATTTAATTCCCACCTCTTTAGCAGTATCTATTCCTTTTTTACCTAATTTCCCAATTTTTCCCAAACTCTTACTACTTACAGAGGCCAAAGTAATACCTTTTATATCATCAATAATTTGAGCATCAATATACCTATTTGATTTATAAACTGATAGTCTAGGCCTTAATTTTAAAAGCTTAGATCTTGTTCTTAATTTTCTCGTATCAAATTTAGTTTTCATAATTATGCTGTAGTTTTAGCAGCTTTACCTGCCTTTTTTCTAATTACTTCATCAATATACTTCACTCCCTTACCCTTATAAGGCTCAGGTGGTCTTACACCTCTAATATTAGCTGATATTTGACCAATTACTTGTCTATCTGTCCCATCAACGGTAATAATTCCTTTTTCTACTTTAAAATTTACTCCCTCAGGAGCTTCAATTTTAATAGGATGAGAATATCCAACGGTCAAGATTAAGGTTTTACCTTGAACTTCTGCCCTATAACCTGTTCCCACTAACTCCAATTGTTTTGACCAACCTTCAACCACTCCTTTAACCATGTTATCAATAAGTTTTCTAGTTGTACCCCAAATAGATTTTGCAAATTTAGTTTCCTTTTTTACGGAAACTAAAAGATTATTTTCTTCTTGTTTTAAACCAACTAAATCATTTAAAGTAATTGAGAGTTTTCCTTTAGGTCCGTTAACACTTACTGTTTTACCAGCAATTTCAACTGTTACCCCGCTTGGAATTAAAATTGGTAATTGTCCTATTTTACTCATATATTTAAATTACTTTGGCGATTAATTCTCCGCCAACCCTTTCTTTTTTAGCTTTTGCCTCTGACATTATTCCTTTGGGGGTAGTTAATATTAAAACATCGGGCTTTTTATAACTTTCTATTTCATCAACATTCATATAAATTCTAATTCCAGGTTTTGAAATAATTTTTATATTTGAAAGGACTGGTTTTTTGTTAAAAATTGCAAGCTTTACAGTAATTTTTTTCTTGTCTTCTACAATCGATTCAATAAAACCTTCTTGTTTTAATGTTTCAGCAACACCTAAAACCATTCCAGATTTAAAGAAGGTTATTTCTTTAATCCCCGCCATTGCAGCATTTTTTAATCTTATTAAGAAATCTCCAATTTGATAGTTTGTCATATTACCAACTTGCCTTTCTAACTCCTGGAATTTCACCTTTTAAGGCGTGTTCCCTGAAGCAAAGTCTACATATCCCGTATTTTCTCATATAACCCCTTGGCCTTCCACAGAGCTTACATCTATTTCTGTAACGGTCTTTATACTTTAATTTTTTTGTTTCTCTAACTTCTTTTGATGTTTTTGCCATATTTTTTTATTTTGTTTTTTCAAAAGGCATACCTAAAAGTTCAAGTAATTTTTCACCCTTTTCTTTAGTCTTTGCGTTGGTCGTAAATGTTATTTCCATTCCATGCGCCGGTGCAGCCTTCGCTATATCAATTTCAGGAAAAACTGTATGGTCAGTTAGACCAATTGTATAATTTCCAAATCTGTCAAAACTTGTCATTTTGACTCCTCTAAAATCACGAAGGCGAGGGAGTACTATATTAACAAATTTATCAAAAAAATCATACATTCTATTACCTCTTAAGGTTAATCCCAAGCCTACAACCATTCCCCTTCTTATGGCAAAAGTAGCAACTGAGATTTTAGCTTTTCTTTCAGAAGGCCTTTGCCCAGTAACTAAAGATATGTCCCTAATTAATTGCTCTTTAACTTCCTTATTTTTAATGAGTGATCCAATTCCCAAATTAATGCTAATTTTGGTTAGTTTTGGAACCGCCATGGTATTTTTAATACCAAATTCTTTGGCCAATTCTGGTTTTATTTCTTTTTGGTATATATCGTTTAATCTACTCATATCTTTTTGTTACATTTTTTACAAAATCGACTTATTTCACTCTTCTCCTTAACAATCTTTATTCTAGTAACTTTTTTACAATTGGAACAAATTAATGAAACCTTAGCAACATTTAAAGGCCTTGGAATATCATAAATTCCTGCTTTTACACCACCTTGATTTCCTTTAATGTGTTTTTTATACAAATTAACACCTGTAATTAAAACAGAATTTTTCTTAGGTAATAATTTTTCAACTTTACCTTCTCTACCTTTATCTTTTCCTGCCATTACTTTTATGTTGTCTCCAATTTTTAGTTTCATATTTTTTTTAATTTTTAAACCACTTCCCTTGCTAATGATGCAATTTTGTTAAAACCTACTTCTTTCACTTCTCTTGCAATTGGACCTAATACCCTTGTTCCCAACGGCATACCTTGTTTATCTATGACAATACCTGCATTATCATCAAATCTAACATAAGTTCCATCAAATCTTCTGACTTCTTTTTTAGTTCTAACTATTAATACCTTAACTTTCTCGTGATCTTTAACAGCACCGTTCGGATCAGATCCTTTAACAACACATAAAACTACATCCCCCAAAGTTGCAATTTTACCAATTCTTCCTGGTACCCCAATAATCATCAAGCGCTTTGCACCTGAATTGTCTGCTGGATTTAAGAAAGATCTTAGTTGTACCATAATTATTTACCCTCCTTCTTCTTTGTAGAAACGGTTTTTACCTCATCTTCTATTACCTTCCATCTTTTTAGTTTACTAATAGGTCTTGTTTCAACAAATTTAATTACTTCTCCAATTTTGTGTTCTTTTTCGCTGTGGACATGGTATTTTTTACTCCTCTTAAATCTTTTTTTGTAAACAGGATGGGCCAAAAGTCTTTCAACTTCTATAATTAAAGTCTTATTGTTCTTGTTAGATACTATTTTGCCTTGAAAAATTTTCATACTTTTTAATACAAATTTTATTTATTTATTTGTTTCTCCTTCTCCTTAATAATCGTTAAAATTTGAGCAATTTCTTTCTTGGCTATTTTCAATAGCTTAAGATTTTTCTCTTTGGCTCCTGATATTTTAACTGCATTTTTAATAACTTCAACCTCTTTCTTTGCAACCAAGGTATAAAGATCTTTTACCTCTTTTATTCTCAAATCTTTTAATTCTTTTATTTTCATATTTTCAATTTATCCTAAATAAGTTTTACTTATTTTTCCACCATTCTAGTTGCTATAGGCAATTTTGCCGATGCTCTAATAAATGCCTCTTTTACAATTTCTCTGGGTGCACCTGCTACCTCAAATAATATTCTACCTGGTTTAATGACAGCTACGTGTTTAACTACTTCACCTTTTCCCCCACCCATTCTTTTTCCTGCTGCTCGCCCTGATATAGGTTTATCAGGAAAAATTCTAATCCAAACTTTTCCCCCTCTTTTCAAATGATGAGTAATAGCTTTTCTACAGGCTTCAATTTGAGAAGCGCTTACCCAAGCAACCTCCATTGCTTTTAATCCGAATTCTCCGAAAGATACCATACTACCTCTTAAGGCTGTTCCCCGTCTTCTACCTCTAAAATTTTTAATAAACTTTTCTCTTTTTGGTTGTAACATAACTTTAGCTTTCCTTTCTATGAATCCAAACTTTTACACCCACATAGCCTCTTTTTGTCAAGGCCGGAATCTCTCCATAATCAATATCTTCCCTTAATGTTTGTGTCGGCACCGAACCTAAGTGAAACTTTTCAACTCTTGAAATTTCCGCTCCATTAATACGGCCCCCTAAAACAACTTTAATTCCACCGGCACCGGCCATCATGACTCTATCCATTGCTTTTGTAATTGAGCGTCTATGGGGAATTCTTCTTTCCAAATCGGAAGCAATCCTTCCTGCCACTAAATATGCTGAAAGCTCCGGATTTTTGACTTCCTGAACCTTTAGATCAATTTTCAGACTGGCCATCTTAGATTTTTTATTTGTTTTTAAAATAGTAATGATTTCTTTCTTCAAATCTTCAATTCCAGATCCTCCCCTACCTATAACAACACCTGGGCGAGAGACAAAGACCAAAATTACAATACTTTTTGGAAGTCTTTCAATTTCAATATTGTTAACTCCCGCCAGAGCTAATTTTTTAAGTAAAGTCTCTCTAATTTTTATATCTTCAATCAAAAAATCTTTGTAACTAACAGAGTCGGAAAACCATCTGGATTTCCAACCAAACATTCTTCCTACCCTAAAACCAATTGGATTAACTTTTTGTCCCATCTTTTGCTCCTTTCTTAACTACTTTTATTGATTTAGCTTCTTTAATTACTTCTTTTTTTTCTTCTACTTTTAACTTTTTCTTCTCTTCTATTTGTTCCTTTTTAACAGTTTCTAAGATTACTTTGATATGACTCATTCTTTTTTTGATAGGGTGCCATCTTCCGCGAGATACCGGCTGACCCCTTTTAAGTCTTGGTCCTTCACCAATTTGAATTTCCTTGAACTTCAAATCTGTTATACTTACTCCTTTTTGAGTGGCATTTGCAACGGCCGACTTTATAACTTTTAAAAGAAGGTCTGAACCTCTTTTTTTAATAAAAGGTAAAGAATCCATTGCTTTCTGAACACTTAATTTTCTAATAACATCGACTACCGGCCTAATTTTCCTTGGGCTAATAATTAAATATTTTTGTTCTGATTTTATTTCCATATTTTTTATTTATTGTTACGTCTTACCAATTTTTTCTAAAAATTGGCCAAGGCCTTTAGGTCTTATCCATTGTTCTCTTGACAACTTCTCCATGTCCCTTAAATGTTCTAGTTGGAGAAAATTCTCCCAGGGTGTGTCCAACCATATCTTCTGTAACAAAAACATCAATAAAAACCCTACCGTTATGAACTTGAAAATATTTATTAACAAATTCGGGCGAAATTTTACAATTTCTTGACCAAGTCTTAATAGGTTTTTCCTTTATTCCCATACCAGATTCAAGCTTTTTAATAAGCCTTTCATCTACATATGGTCCTTTTTTACTGCTTCTGCTCATATTTATTTCTTGCCTCTTGGTCTTCCCTCAATTATCAAACTATTTGAATATCTTTTCTTAAACCTAGTTTTTCCAACTGCTTTTTTACCCCAAGGTGTCTTTGGATATTTTAGACCTACTCTACTTCTACCTTCTCCTCCACCGTGTGGATGAGCATGAGGATGCATTGCTACTCCTCTTACTGTTGGTCTAATACCTCTCCACCTTGATGCACCCGCTTTTGTATGTTTTTTGTTTTTATCATCAATATTACCAATTTGACCTATCATTGCCCAACAATTTGGGTCAAACTTTCTTATCTCACCAGAAGGCATTTTTATTAAAACATTTTTATCGTCCTTACCAAAAACAAAAGCAACTATACCGGCGCCTCTTGCAATTTGCCCTCCAAATCCCGGCTTTATTTCAATACTGCTTACCTCAAAACCAACAGGAATTTTTGAAAGTGGTAAAAAATTACCTGCCTCAAGAGGTGCTTCAGATGAGGCAACTACTTTAGCTCCTTCCTTTAAATTGTTAGGAGCTATTATATAGGATCTTGTACCGTTTTCATAAACCAATCTAGCAATTCTAGCATTTCTATTTGGATCATATTCTAATGCTTCAACAACAGCCCATACATCCTTAAGATTTCTTTTTGTGTCAATTGTTCTTAAAAATCTTTTGCTTCTTCCTCCTTGATGTCTTACGGTTAATTTTCCACCGCTTCTACCCGAGTGTTTTTTAAGTAATGTTTTTAGTTTCATAATTTTAATTTCAAGCTTTATTAATAATTTTATTTATTTTTCTTTGATTTACTTCCAGATGCTTCACTTTCAAAAATATCAATTTTTCCTGATTTAAGTGAAATTATTGCTTTTTTCATGGCAGGTTTATTTACTATTCTCCCTCTTAAATTTTTTGTTGTTAGTCTTTTGTAATTTATGGTTTTTACAAGTTTTGCTTTAACATCGTAAGCTATCTCAAATAAATTTTTAATTTGATTTTTGGTTAAAGTGGGTAAAACCCAAAAAGAATACTTTCCAAGTTTTGCTTGGTTCATACTCTTTTCTGTAAAAATAGGTTTTATTTTCATTTTTTATTACTTTCTTTTCTATCTTTAGATACTAAGCTATCTACTAAAATATTTTTAAACTTAATGACTTCATATGCATTTAAATTATTAAAAGATAGAGTTTTTGTATTTTTAATATTTTTGAAAAATCTTGCTAAGTTCTGATTCTTTTCCGCAAGAACCACTAATGTTTGACCTTTTAATTTAAGTTCTGCAATCTTTTTGACTGCGTCTTTTGTCTTTTTGATTTTTTCAATATTTTCTATAAAACTAGCTTCTTTTCTATCAAATTTGATTGCTAAAGCCAAAGAAAGCGCTTTCTTTTTCATTTTTAAAGGCATTTTTAATTCACGCTTAACCCCTTTTGGCCCATGAGCTTTACCTCCACCAACAAATATTGGGGCGGATCTGGCACCATGTCTTGCTCCACCCGTTCCTTTTTGTTTATACAGTTTTTTCCTTGTTCTATTAACTTCTGACCTTGTTTTAACTTTGTTTAAACCAAAGTGAGTTCTATCTTCAAAAACCCTGACTATTTGGACTAATAATTTTTCAGCTTTTTTAAGATCAAATCCTTTTGGTAATGAAAAATTAATTTTGTCCTTCATTTTTTACTTCCTCCTTAGCTCCTTCTGGTGTTTCTACTTTCTCTGGTTCTTCACTTTCAACAACTTGGGCAACAACTTCATGTTCCAAATCCTTCAAAGATCCAGCTTTAACTTTTTTAATTGTCATGAATGATCCTATTCCACCTGGAATAGCACCTGAAATTAAAATTTCATCTTTTTCTGAATCTACACTAACCACATGAAGATTTTTAATTGTAACCTGAATATTTCCCATTCTGCCTGCCATTCTTTTACCTTTGTAGACTCTACCTGGAGTTGTTGTTTGTCCTATTGATCCTGGAGCTCTGTGGCGATCACTTTGACCGTGGGTTTTTGGTCCACCTCTAAAGTTATATTTTTGTATTCCACTGGCAAAACCTTTACCCTTGGTATTTGCTGTTGCAAAAATTACATCACCGGGATTAAAAATGTCAGAAGCTTTAATTGTATCTCCTACCTGAAATTTTGGCTCATCTATAACTCTTACTTCTTTAATGTATCTTGGGTTTATTTTTCCTTTTTTGAAGTGTCCTTGAAGTGGTTTTGTTGTGTTTTTGAGTTTCTTTTCTCCTAGACCTAACTGAACTGACCAATATCCGTCTTTTTCTTGATTCTTGATTTGCATGACAGTACAAGGACCAAGATTAACCTTAGTAACAGGAATCCTAAAACCTTCTACATAGGTCTGTGTCATGTTTCCTTTTGTTCCAAATAATGTATTCATAGTCGTTAAAACCAAAAAAAGCGCCGAAAGCGCCTCTTGCCTTTCGCAAATCTAAAACGAGGTTATTTGATTAAAAACACCTCCATAATTTCTAAGTGTGAATTATATCAACTTAAGAGGATTTACGCAAGATAAGTCTTTATGTTAAGTTGAGTACAAGATGGCGATAGGTGTAGAAAGAATTACTCAAACCATACTGCTCAGTGATACTCATATTTTAGTTCCCAACAGAAATGGCGAATTTATGATTGTATCAGGATCTGCAACCAGTAAAAATTTAAAACAAGCCTCCGCAAAGACAGAACAGGAAAACATTATTGGATGATCCATTGCCAAAAATTACAGCCTAAATTCTCCAACTATAAAATATATCAAACAGCCACATTCAATCAAAAATTGATAACTATAACCCATAGTCCTTGACAAAATCCGCAGAAATCCATATAATTCAGATAGTTGCAAAACTAAGTTGGTTTACCAACAAAGAAAAAGAGCCGAAAGGCTCTTTTTTTATTGCGGTGGGGACGAGATTTGAACTCGTGTTAGTTGCAAAACTAAATCGGTTCTGGAGACCGAAGCAATAAACCTCACTCTGCCACCCCACCATTCAAACACTTTCACTCTGAATTTCGCTATCTTTTGATTCTGACATTAAACCGACCTTTTTGGCAAACTCTATAATCTTCAAACGAGCATCAGAAAAATCACCTGAAATAATAGCATCTTCAACTCTCTCGTCTTTTGGAAACGAAATTCTTATCCCTGTGGTAGAGATATTCATACTAAAATAACTATTGTCTATCACATCATCTTTTATTGTTTCGTTTGATTTTTGTAAAGCAGGATCACTTTTCTGATTTTTCTTTTCACCGTATCCCCCCTCAGCCTTATTTCTTGGTCTTGATACTATCCCTTCGGAAGTTTCTAATCCAAACTTTAAGCACAACCAAAGAAAAGTTAATACTGCTGGTTTAGCCAATCGTTGGCTTATTCCATAGTTGGCCATAAGTTCATCATATAACTCATCTTTTGTTAGTTTTTCGGCGCTTGGAACGGTTTCAAATATTTTTTTGTACGATTCTCGAAGTATATTTTGAAGTTTTTCTGTCTTTTCTGACCCTCTCATGGCAAAAAGTCTCATCTTTTCCGTTGTCTTACCATCTAATGATAAAAGGCCTAAAAATTTGAGTGTTTGAATGGCTAAAAACGAGTCTTGTTTTGAAAAACCTCGAGCTACAAGATCAGATGAAGTTATTCGAGAAAGACTCCTTGTACTAAGAAGGTCAAACAGTTTTTCAAGTTTAGCCACACTTAAATATGGTGGTACAACTTTCTTATCAGATGTCTGTTGAATTTGATTCATAAGATCATACTATCACTAAGTTCATATTTTGTCAAATTTAGCCTTAAATACTGTATGAGTGTGACATGTCCAAGACAAATTATGTGAAGATTTACATCTTTATTTCTATTGATACTCCAGCAGGAAGATCCAAATTTCCCAGTGCATCAACTGTTTTTGGAGTTGGGTCAATAATATCAACCAATCTTTTGTGGGTTAAAACCTCATAATGTTCTTGGGCATCTTTGTCTGTAAATGGCGATTCTTTAATAGCCATGACAGATCTATCTGTTGGAAGTGGAATTGGACCTATTATTTTTGCACCTGAAGAAAGTGCTGCATCAATTATTTTTGTTGCGGCTTCATCAATTACTCTATGATCGTAAGCTTTAAGCTTAACTCTTAATCTTTGCATAGGAATGTGCTAAATAGCCTTAAGCTGTAATCTTGGTGATAACTCCAGCACCTACTGTGTGGCCACCTTCTCGAATTGCAAATCTTAGACCCTCTTCCATAGCTACTGGTACTATTAATTTTACTTTCATTTTTGCAGAATCTCCTGGCATAACCATCTCAACACCTTCAGGAAGTGTTACATCACCTGTTACATCTGCTGTTCTTATAAAGAATTGTGGTTTGTAACCTGTAAAGAATGGTGTATGTCTTCCACCCTCATCCTTACTTAGAATGTAAACTTCTGCGTCAAATTCAGTATGAGGAGTGACTGTCCCAGACTTTGCCAATACTTGGCCTCTTTCGACTTGTGTTTTTTCAACACCTCTTAAAAGTACACCTACATTGTCTCCTGCCATTGCAGAATCTAACAGTTTCCTAAACATTTCAAGTCCTGTTACGACTGATTTTTGTGTATCTTTAAGGCCAATTATTTCAATTTCTTCATTTACTTTAATTTCTCCTCTTTCAACTCTTCCTGTAACAACTGTTCCACGACCAGAGATTGAGAAAACATCCTCAACTGGCATTAAGAATGGCTTTTCTGTATCTCTTACTGGATCTGGGATATATTCATCAGCTTTCTTCATTAATTCCAAAATTCCTTTTTCTGCTTCTGCATCACCCTCCAAAGCTTTAAGTGCTGATACTCTGACAATTGGTGTTTCATCACCTGGGAATTGATATTTTTTAAGTAAGTCTCTAATATCTGCTTCAACTAACTCAAGAAGTTCTGGATCATCCATCGCATCACATTTATTAAGTGCAACTATTAAAGCTGGAACATTGACCTGTCGAGCTAAAATAACATGTTCTCTTGTTTGAGGCATTGGTCCGTCAGGTGCAGAAACAACCAATATTGCTCCATCCATTTGTGCAGCACCAGTAATCATGTTCTTAATGTAATCAGCATGACCTGGAGCATCAATGTGAGCATAATGCCTTTTGTCTGTTTCATACTCAACGTGAGAAATATTAATTGTAACTCCTCTTTGTTTTTCTTCTGGGGCTGAATCAATTTGATCAAATGCGTAAGCTTTGTTTACTCCACCTGGAAAATTCTTTGCAAGAACAGTGGTAATAGCTGCAGTTAAAGTGGTCTTTCCATGATCAACGTGACCAATGGTACCAATGTTTACGTGTGGTTTACTTCTATCAAATTTTACTTTTGTATCTGCCATGTTTGTATTATACCAATTATCCTCTTCAAAAAACAAGAGGCTTAATTTGCCTCAAGAGATTGTATTATATTTGAAGCTAATAACCCATGTCAACAGGGAAATTGATTTGTTACTTAACTATTTGTAGGTAAGATGTTTTACAACCTAATTTAAAAAGCACGTTGTTTTTTAATTTTAATCCAAAACAGTAAGTGTGAGACAACTGACCAATGGATTGTCCACAATCTAAGCACCAACTGAATTTAAATAAATTTTGAATGTTATAAATATAACAAATTCCAATAACAAATATTAATAATGCGAAGGCATAACCTATCTTATATGCAATTTTTTTCATTGTTATCAAAGAAAAAATTACTAGCCTCTTGCCATTTCAACTTTTCCACTCTTGGCAACTATCTGAGCTGCAATGTGGGCTGGAACCTCTTCGTAGTGAGAAGGTTCTACATATGCTCTGGCTCTTCCTTGAGTTAATGATCTTAATTTTGTTGCATACCCTGAAAGTTCAGCAAGAGGTGCAATTGCATAGACAACAGTCTCTCCACCTTTTTCCTCAGTTCCTGAAATTTGTGCACGTTTACTGGAAAGATCGCCCATAACATCTCCCATGTACTCTGCTGGAGTAAAGACCTCAACTTTCATGATAGGCTCAAGAAGAACCATGTCAGCGTGTCTTACTGCATCTTCAACACCCAAGGATCCTGCAATCTTAAAAGCCATTTCTGAAGAATCAACATCATGATAACTTCCATCAAAGACTGAAACTTTAACATCAACCATTGGGTAACCTGCCATAATTCCATTTTCAAGTTTTTCTTTTGCTCCTTTTTCAATTGCCGGAATGTATTCAGATGGAATCGCTCCTCCTTTAATTTCACTTTTGAATTCAAATCCTTCTCCTCTACCCCTTGGTTCAACTTTAAGTAGACAGTGACCATATTGTCCACGACCTCCAGTTTGTCTTATGTATTTTCCCTCTCCTTCAGCATATTTCTTGATTGTTTCTTTATAAGCTACTTGTGGGGCTCCGGTTGTCGCGACCACGTTAAATTCTCTTTTCATTCTATCAACCAAGACCTCAAGCTGAAGTTCTCCCATTCCTGCAATAATTGTCTGTCCTGTTTCAGGATTGCTTTTTATCTTAAAGGTTGGATCTTCGTCTGAAAGTTTATTTAAAGCAAGTCCCATTTTTTCTTGATCAGATTTTGTAGCAGGCTCAATTGCAAGTGAAATGACGGGTTCTGGGAAAGTTATTGATTCCAAATGAATTGGATGGGCTGGATCACAAATGGTGTGACCAGTTGTTGTATCCTTTACTCCAACTACGGCAACAATTTCCCCAGCCATTGCCTCTTCTATAAGTTCTCTTTGGTCTGCATGAAGAAGAACAAGTTTACCTATTCTTTCTGTAATTTGTTTACTGGAGTTATACACTTGCTGACCCGCTTTTAAGGTCCCTGAGTAAACTCTAACATATACAAGTCGTCCTACATGGGGATCTGTAACAACTTTAAAAGCAAGGCCTGAAAAAGGTGCGTCATTTTTTCTTTCTCTTATCTCTACTTCTCCCGTTTTACTATTTGTTCCAGAAATTGCAGTAAGATCAACCGGAGAGGGAAGGTATTCAACAACTCCATTTAATAAAAGTTGACTTTCTGCTGTTCTATTATCTCCTCCAAAAACTGGGAAAAATTTACCTGCTATAACACCTTTTCTAATTGCCCTCTTAATAGTTATTTCATCAGGTTCTTTACCCTCCAAATACATTGAAAGGGCTTCATCATCAAATTCTGAAACTTTTTCAATCAATTCTTGTCTATATTTTTTGGCAACTTCCAATAAATCTGTTGGAATTTCCTCTTCTGTTAAACCATGATCCTCAATCTCTTTGTAAGTTAAAGCTTTCATTGAAATAAGATCAATTACTCCACGATGATCATGTTCTTGACCGATGGGATAAATTACAGGAGAAGCATTAGCTTTTAGTCTTTCCCTAATTGATTTGATTGAAGCATCAAAATCAGCACCGATCAAATTAAGTTTATTTAAAACACAAATTCTTGGAACATTATATTTATCAGCCTGTCTCCAAACAGTTTCAGATTGAGACTCAACTCCAGTCCTTCCATCAAATACCATCAAAGCTCCATCCAAAACTCTTAAAGATCTTTCAACTTCAGCTGTAAAATCAATATGTCCTGGAGTATCAATTAAATTAATTCTGTAATGACCCTCTTCCACTGAAGTTGTTTTCTTTAAGTCCCAAAAGGTAGTAATTGCAGCAGAAACTATTGTAATTCCACGTTCTCTTTCTTGTGCCATCCAATCAGTAACAGTTGTTCCCTCATCAACTGAACCTTGTTTATAAGTTCTTCCGGTTTCAAAAAGAAGTCTTTCTGTGGTTGTGGTCTTACCTGCATCAATGTGGGCAATAATTCCTATGTTTCTAATTTTTTCCAAAGGAACAATACGATCTTTAGTGATCGTCATAACCATTGCAGATTTTTTTGCTTTTTCCTCAGCCATATTTAATTAACAAATAAAAACTCCAATTCATGGAGTGAGAATAATTGTAGCAAATGATTGAATAATTATACAGATCTAATTTTTATGTAAAGAATTTATTTGAACTTCAGTTAGAATTTCTTCAAAAGGCCTGCCTTCATCAAGTTGTTTTAAATATTTTTCAACGATTTTTCTCGTACTTCTTACAAAATCAATATTTTCAGAGGTGTCTTCTAGATTGTGTTTCCTTAAAACTTCAGCAATTTGCGCATCTGTGAGAGTTTCACTCAACGGTCTTGCATCTTCTGACATATAAAGATGACGTTACTCTCTCTCTCTGTAAAATTCAAGAATCAAATTTTTCCAATAGTACTTCTGAAAGCTTGTCAAGGAGGTTAATTTACTTAGATTACGAAATCAACATAAAGAAAAGGCCGAAAATACGACCTTTACCATTTAAAATGTGAGAATGCCTTATTTGATTCTGCATTTTTTTCCATGTCCTGTCTTTTCTTTACTGCTCCACCCTCACCTTTTGCAGCATCCATAAGTTCTGCAGCAAGTTTTTCTCCAAAAGTATGGAATTCTGAATTGCTTCTTGCTCTTGCGGCATTGACTAACCAACGGATAGCAAGTGATTCTTTTCTTTCTCCTCTGACTTGACTTGGAACCTGATAGGCAGCGCCTCCAACACGCCTTGCTCTAACTTCCATTTCAGGTTTAATTGTTTCAATTGCTTTTTCAAAAGTTTTAATTGCATCTTCTTTTGTTTTTTCTGCAATTATAGTTAGAGCAGAATAAACTTGCTTTTCAGCTACACTTTTCTTACCATCATGCATACTTCTATTGATAAGTTTTGCAAGTAAAATGCTACCGTAGACAGAATCTACTTCAACTTTTCTTTTTCTTGCTGGTCCTTTTCTTGGCATGGTTATTTAGCTTGTCCTTTCTTTGCCCCATATCTACTTCTTGATGTTTGCCTTCCAGCAACTCCAGTAGTATCGAGCTTTCCTCTAACTATAGTATACTTGACACCTGATAAATCTTTCACTTTTCCACCCCTGACAAGAACAACTGAGTGCTCTGCCAATTCATGACCTTCTCCCGGGATGTAAGCTGTTACTTCTTGTTTATTTGAAAGTCTAACCCTGGCAACTTTACGAAGTGCCGAATTAGGTTTTCTTGGAGTTTGAGTTCTAACAGTTAAAACAACGCCTCTTTTAAATGGGGATGCTGTTTCGCCAAAAAGTCTATCCTTAGCATTAAACCATTTTTTTAAAGAAGTGGTTTTTGCCTTTTTCTTGTTTGCTTTTCTTCCGTGTTTTACTAGTTGATTTGCTGTAGGCATAATTAATTAATTCTAGCTTTTTCTGCTGTAACAGGAATAAGTCTACCTATAATAACATTCTCTTTGAGACCTAATAAATGATCTTCGCGGGACAGAAGCGAACTTTCAGTTAATACATCGGTTGTCTGTTCAAAAGATGCGGCAGATAGCCAGCTTTCTGTATAAAGTGATCTTCTGGTAATACCTAATATAATCTGTTGTGCGGTTGCTGGTTCTCCACCGGCTGCCAAAACTTTTTCATTTTCACTTTCAAATGAAGCTTTGCTGGTTAATTCACCAGGCAAGAAGTTAGTATCTCCTGAAGTTACAACTCTTACTTCATCACTCATCTTTCTGGCAATTACTTCAAAATGTTTATCATTAATTCCGATTCCTTGGGATTCATATACTTTTTGTATCTCATTAACCAAGTATTCTTGTGCAGCTCTTAAACCCTTAATCATTAATACTTCTTTCAAATCCAGTGGACCATAAGCAAGTGCCGTTCCTGCTTCAACTGGAGTGTTATCTTTAACCGCAAGTTCCAAGGTCTTTGGAACGATATATTCTCTTTCTTCTTTAATCTTTCCCGTACTTCTAACAACCACCTTGTAACCCTCTTCCACTTCAGAAATGATGGCTTTACCAGTTATTTCCGAGATTGACGAAACAATCTTTGGAGTTCTTGCTTCAACTAACTCTTCAACTCTTGGAAGACCTTGTGTAATATCAATTCCAACGACACCAGCCGCATGTTTGGTTTTTAAAGTAAGCTGTGTTCCTGGTTCTCCAATTGATTGAGCAGCAACTACACCAACTGGTGTACCCAAGGTTACTTCTGATTTGGTTGACAAATCCCAACCATAGCACTTTGCGCAAAGTCCATATCTTGATTGACAAGTAAGAGCAGATCTTACTTCTACTTCAGGATTTTCCAGAGCATCAATTTTTGAAGCTATTTCTTCATTTATTAAGTCTCCTTTTACTGCAACTGGTTTTCCTTTAGCATCTTTAACATCAGCAAATAAATATCTACCTGTTATTCTAGGAACAAACGTTGAAGGTCTTTCATTTTTGATAACTTTAATTCCTTCTGTCGTCTCACAATCTTCTTGTCTAATAATAAGATCATGTGCAACATCAACCAGCCTCCTTGTTAAATATCCTGCGTCAGCAGTTTTGATAGCCGTATCAGTTAAACCTTTTCTAGATCCTCTTGAAGAAGTAACGTATTCAAAAACCGAAAGGCCTTCTCTAAAGTTACTTTTAATTGGAAGTTCGACAATTTTTCCAAGTGGATCAACAACTAAACCTCTAATTGCTGATAGCTGTTTCACTTGATCTCTCGATGCACGGCCAACCTTGGCGTCAATTACTGTCCTAATTGGATTTGTAGGCTCCATTAATGCCCAAGTTTTATCTGCCAAATCCTCCGAAGTTTCCAACCAAACTTCTTTAGTCATTCTTTTCTTTTCTTCAAGAGTGATAAGTCCTAAGTTATAATTTCCCTCAATCTCAGAAACTTTATTTTCTGCCTCTTTAAGAATTTTTCCTTTTTCTGGTAACAACTTGGCGTCAAAAACACCAAATGAGATTCCAGAGAGGGTTCCTGCAGAAAAACCTAACGATTTAACGTCATCAATCATTTTGACAACAACAGATTTGTCACATTTTGCATAAGCAACTCCAAACAATTTCTTTATCAAAGTTGATGTTGCTGATTCGTTCACGAAATCAAACACATCTGGTAATATTTCATTGAAATAGACTCTTCCAACTGTTGTTTCAATTATCTTTCCATTTATTCTCAAATTTATTAGCTGTCTTAATCCGATTTTTTCTGTTTGGTGTGCAAAAACTGCTTCGTCCTTGTCAGTAAAAATAGTTTCCTTTTTTGGTGATTGTGGGTCAATTGAGGTCAAATAATAAACTCCCAACGCCATTTCTTTTGAGGCTGGTGTTGATACTGGTGTACCATCAGCGGGTCTTAATAAATTCTGTTCTGGAAGCATCAATGTTTTAGCTTCTTCAATTGCTCTAGAAGAAAGGGGTACATGAACTGCCATTTGGTCTCCATCAAAGTCAGCATTGAATCCTGAACAAACAGCAGGATGAAGTCTAATTGCACTTCCCTCAATTAAAATTGGATAAAATGCTTGAATTGAAAGCTTGTGAAGAGTTGGTGCACGATTTAATAAAACTGGATGGTCTTTAGTAATTTCTTCCAAAATATCAAAAACCTCAGGTGGTCGTCTATCAAGCATGTTTTTGGCTGATTTTACATTTGGGGCAATACCTCTTAGGATCATCTCACGGAGCACAAATGGTTTAAACATTTCCAATGCCATTTCTTTTGGAAGACCGCATTGGTTAAGTTTCAAGTCAGGGCCAACAATAATGACGCTTCTACCTGAATAGTCTACTCTTTTACCTAATAAATTTTGTCTGAATCTTCCCTGTTTTCCTTTAAGCATGTCAGAAAGTGACCTTAATGGTTGTCTACCTCTGGCACGTCTTGTTGCTTTTCTTTGACTTGCATCAATTAAGGAATCTACTGCTTCCTGAAGCATTCTTTTCTCATTCCTTAAAATAATTTCGGGTGCCCCAAGCCCTATCAAGTGTTTTAACCTATTGTTTCTATTTATTACTCTTCTATACAAATCGTTTAAATCAGATGTTGCAAATCTTCCACCAGAAAGCTGAACCATTGGTCTTAAATCTGGAGGCAATACTGGAAGAACTTTAAGAATCATCCATATTGGATCAATTTTTGTCTTTTTCATTCCTTCAACAATTTTTAATCTTTTTACAAGCTTCATGTATTTTGTGCTTGTGGGCTTTGTCTCATTAACTTCTTTTCTTAATTCATCTGCTAATTTTTCCATATTCACTTCAGAGAGAACTGAAAGCACTGCTTCTGCTCCCATTTTTGCTTCAAAAAATTCAGCTGCTCCAAAATTAGCTAACTCATCATATTCTTCCTCTGAAAGGATACTCAAAGTCTTAAGACTACGAACTAAACTAATTAGATTTTCAAAAAGTTTTGAATTTCTAGAAAGGTTTGATTTTTCATCTTCAGAAAGAGTTGTTTCTTTCTTTCTGCTATCCAATTCAATCTCTGAGATTGCAAGGCTACTTTGTTCTTGATCTTTAATCTTTTCTTTGATTTTTGCTACAGCTTTTTCCGCTTCAGCTCTAAGTAGATCTTTTTTCTCCTTGAAGGAATTAACTATCTGGGCCTCATTTTCAGCCAGTTCTTTTTCTAAAATTTTAATTGATTCCTTTTTCTTGTCTTCATCGACATTTAAAGCTAAATATCTAGCAAAATAAATTACTTGCTCAATAGCTCTTGGTGCAACACCCAAAACGATTGAAATTTTTGAAGGAGCACCTTTGAAAAACCAGATGTGAGCGACCGGACAAGCAAGACTAATATGACCCATTCTTTCGCGTCTTACACGGGATTGAGTAACTTCAACACCACATTTATCGCAGATTACTCCCTTATATCTAATTCTTTTGTACTTTCCGCAGAAACACTCCCAATCTTTGGTAGGTCCAAAGATTTTTTCATCAAACAAACCATCTTTTTCAGATTTTAGAGTTCTATAATTTATTGTTTCAGGTTTTGTTACCTCACCCCTGCTCCATCTCCTGATATCCTCGGGGGAAGCTAGTTTAATCATTAAAGAACCAAAATCTTCAAGATTTTTCAAATCAAATAATTGATCAAGTGTATTAGTTAACATCTTTAATTTCCTCCATTTCCATTGGTGCAGATGGACTTAATAACTCTTCTGTTGGTACAACTTTAGCCCCCAGAGTTTCAGCTAATCTATCACCCTCTGTAGTATCCCCCTGAAGATTTTCTTTAGAGAGTATAACACCTTTTGGAATAATGTTTAGACCCAGCGCGTTTAGTTCTCTAACCAAAACCTTAAAGCTTTCAGGAATTGTCGATTCTGGAATGTCGGTTCCTTTAACAATTGCCTCAAAAGCTCTTGCACGACCTACTATATCATCTGACTTAATAGTAAGCATTTCCTGCAAAATGTGTTGAGCTTTGTGAGCTTCAAGGGCCCAAACCTCCATTTCTCCTAAACGCTGTCCTCCCATTTGGGCTTTACCACCAAGTGGCTGTTGTGTAACAAGGGAATATGGACCAGTTGATCGGGCGTGAGTTTTATCCTCAACCATGTGGGTAAGTTTTAGAATGTAGCCAATACCCACAACGGTATCTTCTTTAAAAGATTCACCTGTTCTTCCATCAGTTAACCTAGTTTTTCCACTTACAGGAAGTCCTGCAGAAGAAAGCTCTTTGATAAGAGTATCTTCTGTAATATGGTCAAAAACTGGGAATGACCCAAGTTCACCTTTTTTGTGAAGAGCCAGACCAATATGAGCTTCCAATAATTGACCCAAATTCATACGAGACAAAACAGATAAAGGAGAAATAATAATATCAACAGGTGTTCCATCAGATAAATATGGCATGTCTGAAACAGATTGAATTTTTGCAATTACTCCTTTATTTCCATGTCTTCCTGCTACTTTATCTCCAACTGTAATTTTTCTAATTTGGGCAACTTTAACTGTAATTTTTTCAATAACTCCTGGGCCCAATTCATCACCTTTATTTCTATCCAAAATATTAACTCCAACAACAATACCTTTTTCACCATGTGGCACACGAAGAGAAGTATCTCTAACTTCACGTGCCTTTTCTCCAAAGATGGCACGTAGTAGTCTTTCCTCAGAAGTTAATTCAGTTTCTCCTTTTGGTGCAATTTTTCCTACTAATATATCGTTTGGTCCAACTTCTGCTCCTATCACAACTATTCCATCTTCAGCCAAATTAGCAAGTTCCATTTCAGAAACATTTGGAATATCTTTTGTTCTTTCTTCTGGTCCTAATTTTGTATCTACTACCTCTGCCTCATATTCCTCAATATGAATCGATGTCAATAAATCTTCTCTAACCAATCTATCAGAAATTAAGATAGCATCCTCGAAACCATATCCACCAAAACTGGTATAGGCAACTACTAAGTTACGACCTAATGCCAATTCTCCATTTTGGCTCGCAGGACCATCAACTAACAAATCTCCTGCTTTTACTTTATCTCCAGGATTCACCAAAACTCTTTGGTTATAACAAGTAGAATGTGCAGTTCTTTTAAATTTAATTAAGGAATATTCTTCAGAATTTCCACTATCAATTACTTCAACTTCTTCAGTTGATTCATCAATTTCTACACCCTTTGGTGAAATTTTCTTATCTAACTTAACAATAATTTTTTCATTATCAGAATGTGTTACTGTTCCAGAATGTCTTGCTATAACAACTCTCTTCATAGCTTTTGAGACCTCTTTTTCCATTCCAGTACCAACAATTGGGGCCTCAGGATTAACAAGAGGAACAGCTTGACATTGCATATTTGAACCCATTAAAGCACGGTTACCTTCATCGTGGGCCAAAAAGGGAATGAGGGAAGCCGAGGTCCCAACTAATTGTCTAGGAGAAATATCAATTAAATCAACAAGTTCAGAAGGGCCTTCAGTAAAGTTACCCAAGTGTCTTAGAGGAACCCTTTCATCTTTGATCACTCCTTTTTCATCAATATCTATGCCAGAATGAGTGATGTTGTAATTCTCTTCATCGTCTGCGGTTAAATAAACAATTTCGTCCGTAACAACAGATTTATTTCCTTTTTTGATTACTTTTCTATAAGGAGACTCTAAAAAACCAAATTCATTGACTTTTGTGTAAAGTGCAAGATAGGTAACAAGTCCAATATTTGGTCCCTCAGGACTTCTGACAGGATCAATTCTTCCGTATTGAGATGAGTTAACATCGCGAATTGAAAAAGATGCTCTTTCGCGATTTATACCACCTGTTCCCAAAACAGAAACACGTCTTAAATTATCAATTTCAGAAAGTGGATTTGTATCGTCTAAAATTGTTGAAAGTTGATTGCTTCTAAAAAATTCATTTAATGAAGAGATTAGGGGTCTTGCATTAATTAAATTTGAAGGAAGTGGTTTATCATCTGGAGAAATTAGACTCATCTTTTCTTTAACGCTTCTTTCTAGCCTCAAAAGTCCAATTCTAAAAGCGTTAACTCCTACCAATTCTCCAACCCTTCTTAAACGTCTATTTGATAGATGATCGATATCATCAACTCTACCTTTGCCGTTTTGCAAACCTACTAAGTAAGTCAAGGCTGAAGATATATCCTTAAGAGTCAAGATATTTACATTTGAATCAGCAACAATTGCCCCCATTCTCTTGTTTATCTTGTATCTTCCTACTTCTCCCAAATCGTACCTTCTTTTATCCAAAAACATACTAACAAATAAATTTGTTGCATTATCTATTAAAACTGGTTCGCCTGGTCTTAATTTTCTATAAATTTCAAGAAGTGCTTCATCTTTTCCCTTAGTAGTATCCTTGGAAAGAGTACTTTCTATATATTTATGCTCTTTATCTATATCGAATTCACTGAAGAAGCTAATAATTTCTTTCTCACTCTCCATACCAAGAGCTTTTAAGAAAACTGTTGCCAGTACTTTCTTTCTTCTATCAATTCTGGCATAGATTAAATCTCCCCTGGTTACTTCAAACTCTAACCATGAACCATGAAGTGGTCTGACTTCAGCTTTGTATAACACTCTTCCCGAGGATGGATCAAGTTCTCCTGAAAAATAAATTCCTGGTGACCTTACTATTTGATTAATAACTGCTCTTTCTATTCCATTGATAACAAATGTTCCACGAGAAGTCATATGAGGAAGATCTCCCAAAAAAACTTCTTGACTGACTTCCTTACCAGTTCTCTTGTTAATAAGAGTTGCCATTATTTTAAGAGGAACTGAATAGGTTAACCCTTTTTGCTGGGCTACTGTACTTGTAATTGTGGGGTTTCCTAATGAGTGGTCTGATAATGTTAATTGCCAGTTTTTTCCTGTGAAGTCGTCTATGGGGGAAATATTTGTAAGTTCTTCTGCGATTCCTTTATTTATAAATTCTAACCAAGATTCTCTTTGAATTAAGGTTAAATCCAATTCTGGTAAATAATCTTCTTTTTTGCCAAAATTACGTCTAGTGTTAGCTTTCATCTTTTTTATTTTTACGGCGCTCGACTTTTCAGTCTAAAAGCGAAAATAATCCTGTTGGAAACAGGTAAAACGTACATATGTACGCCTACAAAGGATTATAGAGACAAAATAACACTTGTCAAGGGGTTAATTTGTGAATTAAAATTTGCATACAGCAATACACTCTGTTGTACAAATACCATTAGGGTCCTCATGTCTACATGCAGATTCACATCCATTAAAAGTTCCCCCTTCTTTTTTACAAAATGCTTCTGTTAAAGTTGTGCCTTCACATTCATTATATTTAGATAGCCAAGTGTATTTCTCTTTTATACAAGCTTCCTCTTTTGTGTTATCTATGAATTTAAAGGTGGGAAGAATTTGATCAACCTCTTTTTGAAATTGAGAAGTAATATTATAATTTGAATCGATATTTGACTGAACAATAAAATTAAATAACATATTTGAATTAGGAAAATCAATTACTCTGTCATCGATAGATGAATACATAATATTTTCAGTTTTATTTTCATAAATTAGAGCTTTTTTTATTAATTTTTGGCCTAAAATATTAATTGAACCATTTTCCCTCCACTCTCCCGCTCCAAATCCTGTTGGTCCAGGTAAAGTCTCACCATTTTTTGGAGCTATAAATATCAAGACAGAATAATGGTTGGCTTCATTTAAGGCTGTAAGTATATAAAGATCTTTTCCCCAATCTGCTAAGGAAAAATCTAATTTCCAACTTTTAGGAAATGTTATTTCAAATCCCAAAGAATTGCTTGTAAATCTATTGTTGTCAATTTTCCAATCAGCTTTTGGTTGGGCTGTAGAAAAGATAGTTGGACTAGGAATCGTCTGACTTCTGATTTTCTTTATTTCCATAGTCAAGTTTTGAGTTTGATATGCAAAAAATCCTGCAATAACACAGGAAACTAAGAGAAGTATTGACAATAAAATAACTAAAAAATTATTTGGCTTTTGATTTACTTGACTTACTTGACCAACTTCTGATTGATTTTCCATCTTATTTATTTTACTACAAGGTTAGTCTAAATACTTTCTAATATTTTCATTGTGTTCTTCCAAAGTTTTAGCAAAATGAATTTTTCCATCATTATCATGAATATAGTACCAATAATCACTTTCCTCGGGACTTATTGCTGCTTTAATTGAAGAAAGTCCAGCGCTAGCAATAGGAGATGGAGGTAAACCTTGATATTTGTAGGTATTAAATGCTGAATTTATTTCTTTATCTTTCGAATAAACAGGTTCCCAATATTTACATTCCGAAACTAGATTCTTACACTTTACACTATCCCTAGCATACTGAAGTGTAGCATCAACTTGGAGTGGCCAACCGTTTTCAAATCTTTTATAAAGAATTCCGGCAACTATTGGTTTTTCAGAATCTTCAAACGTTTCTCTTTCTAATAGAGATGCCATTATAATTTGTTCAAAAGTGACATCACCCACTTTTTTCTCAAAGGTCCCCAGCATCTTATTACTAATTAGAGTTGCTGTTGCAGTTTTTGGAAATAGATATGTATCAGGAAATAAATATCCTTCTTTTCCTGCGGTTAATTGCAAGAATTCATCCATAAAAACATCATCTTTACCTAAGGTTTTTGCAAATTTTAGAGAAACTTCCTCTCTTCTTAACCCTTCCGGTATTGTAACCCAAATTTCTTTTGGTCCTTTTTTTAATGAATCTAATATTTGAGTCAGAGACAAACTCGGTGAAAGTTGAAATTCTCCTGCTTGAATTCTACTTTGACTATTTGTTAACTGAACCACAAACTTAAAAGCTATGGAGCTTTTTATAAGGCCAGTATCTTCTAATTTTTTACCGATTTGGGCAACTGAACTACCCTTGGGAATTAAAAAGTCAACTAACTTGTTGTCGTTAGAAACAGGAGAAAATAAACTTTTGATGTAGAATCCCCCAACAAGAAAAAACAAAACTATTAACAATAACCCAAAGATAACTTTTCTAATCATTGAAGTTATAGTATATCAAACCTCATCTAGAAGTGCTCTTCTATACTTTTTGTTCTTGGTATCATAAATATAAATTCTGCCACATTTACAAGTTACTTTTTCTCCATATTTATGATTTTCGTGTTTAGCTTTAGCTAGTGGCATTCCACAACCAACACATTTTCCTTGAGACATTAACCAAGCTTGAATCGGAGCTATTACATTTTTAAACATACTAGTTAAATTATACTATAAAGGTGTCTTAGTCAACCAACAGAAAGTTATCGACTATCTAAATAATTTTGAAGCATGATTGTCGCAGCATAAGCATCTTCCATTTCTTTTCTTTTTTTTCTCTTTACTCCCCCCTGAATTGAAAGGGTAATTGCGTCTATTGAAGTTAACGTTTCATCGTATGTTTCTGCATTTATCTCTTCTGCAAACTTTTTTGATTCGTTGCCCATTTTGTTTTCAGATATTCCTACAACCACTTTTTCAACTTCTTCATCTTCAATAATTTTTTTAACAATATTAATTAAACTTTCTTTGTCTTCATATCTGACTACCTTGTAGGGCTCAGCCAACTTCCCTTCAGAAATAGCCAGTCCCACTTTTCTTCTACCATAGTCAATACCTAAAAATTTCATAATTTTGTTATTTTTTTTAATTTATATTGCTCCAGTATACACTTTATACTTAAGATACCACCCTAGCTCTTACTATCAATCTTTTTGGATTCCTAGGATCACCTGGGGGAACACAAGTGACGAGTGTTATAAACGCATCAGATGAATTTTGTTCTAAAATTTGTATATCTGTTGGATATATCTCAAATAGTTCTTCAACTTTAAATTTATACGAAATTCCATCATATTCTATAAAAACATCATCCCCCTCTTTCAGGCTTGGAAGAGTAGAAAAAATCGCAGTATAATTCTTGGGGTTGTAAAAGATTGGCAGAACAGAATGTCCGAAAATTACGGCGTTCCCATTTTTCCCGGGAAGAGCTGTCCCCGGGTACTGAATTAAATTTTTCGTTAGATCTTCTCCACCAATTGCAACAATAGCATTTTCGATTTTTAACTTTGGAATTGAAATTGTATAAAAGGAAACTTTAGAATTACCAAAGTCTTTGTTTTTTGATGCCTCTGGAAACCAATTGGAGGCTTTGGTGAAATCTCCGCCTTGGTTTTCACTTTTTTGATTTTCTAAAACGAGGGGTGTTAAAAGTGTTTTATATCTACCAGATTCTGTTAATTGATACTCAACGATTGGCCAGACAGAAGAGATCAAAATTACAATTCCAGAAACTCCTGAAATTAAGGCTGATGCTTTAATTATTTTCCTTCTATTCATTGACTTGAAGATATTTCAACAGATATATTTTTACTTAAATGTGGTAGCGTTCCAAGCTTTCCAGGAAGGAGTGGTTTAATCCTAAACTCTGCACGCACAAATCCTGGAACACTTTCTAAAAAGCTTTCTGCTAAATTAGGGTATTTACCCACAATTTTTTTGGATATTTCGACAGGGTCAATATTGGGAAGTAAATTGGCAGATATTCTGACATCAAATGAATTATCTTCGTCTGAGGTTTTAAAATCATAAGTTATTTGATCATTTCGAAGTACAAAACCCGATGGAACTTTGCTTTCGAGACTTTTCTTTGAAATTTCTAACAGTTCGCCCCTTGAAACAACTGTTCCCTTGACCACCAGTGACAATGATAATTTTAAATTAGTAGCTTCATCACCAACTTTATTACTATAATTTTCTTCTTCAACCTCATCAGTTAATGAAGCCTCAACCAAAACCTGATCGGAAGTTATTTTTTCAGATAATTTTTCTTTGGCCTCATCCAATAATTCATCTTTAAGTCCTTTAGCAATTTTTTTTCTGTCCTCTTCGGAAACAGCAGAAATTTGTCTACTCGATCCTCCCGAAAAATTATCGGTTATCGTAGCATCAACATCTGCCTTAGGATAGTTTCCGACTTTCAAGACTTCGTCCTTGGCTAAATTATATTCTGATCCAATACCAACCGCTTCCACTTCAATTGTTGTTGTACCCGGAGAACTTGGAGAAAGGGCTCCCGAAACAGAAGCGCTTTTTGCGGTTTGAAACTTCAACTCTGATGAAGAAAGAAGAATTGTTCCGGGAGGTAAACTTATAGGAAAAGCTGTTCCATTTTGAACTTTAACTGACCCTTTTGCCTTTTCCCCAACAGTTTTGGTTCCCGTCGTTGAGCTTGTTTTTTCGCCACTAACATTTACACTTATTTCCTCTCCCTTTATATCACTCCCGATTATAAGGGTTGTATTTTCTTCTAATTTTTTAGGTGTTACGTAAAGGCTAACAGTTGCTTTGGGTAGAAACCACCAAAGCACAAACCCGATGGCTAAGATTGCCAGAATCAGACTCCCTCCCATTATTAATGGTTTTCCACCAAGAGAGAAATTAATATGTGGTATTTTTAAATTACTCGGAATTTTGGGCAAACTCGGCATTGAAAAATTAAATTTGGTTAGACTTGGAAGTTTGGAAGATATCAGCTTTGGTTCCTCAACGACAAAACCCAAATCTTCGGCTGTAATACCGTTTGGCTCTTCAACATTTTTTACTTCTTCTTCTGGTAGATTCTCTGTTTGGGTTTCAGTTTCTGGTTCTTGAATCTGAGTAACAACCCCATGAACCTCTCCCATTTCTGAACCTCCAGCAAGGGCAACTGCCATTATTTTTTTGTTTGGATCCAAAATTTCAACCTTCGGAGTATGCATGAACTTAGAGTTTCCAATTTTGTTCCAATCGGAATTATTTAAACTTTCCTTTATACTTTCAAGTTCTTGTTCTTTTTGGTTAAAAAGTATTACCCTTGAAGGAAGATTTTCAACACTAGAACTTAACCTACTTAGTCCCTCAGTAACATCTTCCTCAACAGATACACTTCTAAGGACACTTGTTGTACCTATAAGTTTTCCTAAATTAAAGATAGAAATATCTAAATTTTCATCACTTATTCCGACGACAATTCCAGAAAGAGGAATTTCGTCTACTTCTCTTATAAAATGGGAGATAGCTTCTGAAAGAACTACAAATCCTGAAGGAACCAAGGATAGATCTTGACAAACCTTTTTAAGCTTTTCTAGATATTCTTCCTTAATATTTCCTCCATCAATCCAAGAATTTGGAACTCCAAAGACAGTTTTTGTTGGATCTGGAACTTCATCGGGCAAACTCTGTGTACAGGAAGAAAGAGAAGCATCAATTGCTTCAATTAAATTACTTTCAGTTTCCCAGCGAGTTGCGGGGGATGAAGATATTATCTCAACTTTTCCACTTTCAATTTGCCAAATGGCAGAAGTCACCCATTCAGGCTCAATTAAAAGGGCCCAGAAGTTTTCTTTTTGTTCTTTAGGTTTTGTCAGAAAGTCCAACATAAATTCTCAAAATTGTAGATCCAATTTTTTCTTGTTTAATCATTTTAGCATGCCCTAAAAGTTTTGTGTTAGTAACGTGTGGACCTCCACAGATTTCTCTTGAAAAATAATTATCTTCCTGCCCAATCGTATAAACTTTTACTTTCTCGCCATACTTTTCAGCAAAGAAATGTAAAGCCCCCATTTTAATGGCTTTATCGGGAGTTGTCTCAACAACAATTACAGGTAAATCTTCATCAATTTTTTCATTAACCAAATTAAAAACTGACCTTAATTGTTCATCTGTCAACTTCTCTGGGTATGAAAAATCAAATCTTAATCTTTCATGAGTTATATGGCTACCTTTTTGTGACACCCCTTCTCCTAATATCTTTCTTAAGGCTGCATGAAGAAGATGAGTTGCTGTATGAAGTTTTGTTGTTTCTTCACTATGATCTTCAAGTCCACCTCTAAATGTTCCGGAAGATGCAGATCTTGAAGAATTTTTATGTTTCTCAAATTCTATTTTAAATTCTTTCAGGTTAACCTTTTGGCCTTTATCCTTAAAAAGTTCAACTGTTAACTCAAGTGGAAACCCATAAGATTGGTATAAATCAAAAGCAATTTTACCTGTAATTTTTTCAATTTTATTAATTTCTTTAAGTCCCTTATTAAGGGTTAATCTAAATTTAGTTAGTTCATCAAGAATTGTTTTATTATCTGTGATTTTGTCAAAATCATTAATCTTTGTAGCAATTCTTCTAATAAGTCTTCTTAATACATAACCGTGCATTTTATTTGAAGGAACTACTCCATTTTCTATTAATGCTAAGGATGCTCTTAAATGATCAGAGATAATTCTGTATTTTTGTTTGTCCTCTTCATAATTCACGCCTGTTGTTTTTTCAAGTTTCTCAATAGTCGGCCAAAATAAATCAGTCTTATAGATATCAGGTTCATTATTAACTGCTGCCAGTATTCTTTCCAAACCTCCACCAAAATCAATATTTTTTTTGGGAAGTTCTTCCAATTTCCTACTTTTAAGTTTTTTATATTGCATAAAGACAGAATTACCTATTTCTAAAAATCTTCCACACTGACAATTTGGATGACATTTTAGTCCAAACTCGGGTCGATGCTCGACTGAATCGAATTCAAAAAAAATTTCAGAATCAGGGCCGCCTATCTCTCCCTCGGGCATTTCTTTAGGGGTTCCACTTCTACTCCACCAATTTTCGTTAACACCATAATAAAAAATATGGTCATCGGATAATCCTAAACTCTTCCAAATATCATAGGATTCAGTGTCTTTTGGAATCTCTGACGTTCCTTCAAAAAGAGATACATATAGTTTTTCTTTTGGTAATCCTAATTCTTTGGTAAAAAATTCCCAAATCCAACCCAGTTGTTCCTTCTTAAAGTAATCTCCCAAACTCCAATTACCAAGCATTTCAAAATAAGTTAAATGTCTATTATCTCCAACTTCATCAATATCTACTGTGCGAATTGAAGGCTGAATATCAACCAATCTTGTACCTAATTCATGTTTTTTACCCATCAAATAAGGCACAATTGGTTGCATACCGCTTGATGTAAAAAGAGTGGTGGGGTCATTTTCTAAAACTAAAGGAGCAGAAGGAATAATTACATGCCCCACACTTTCAAAAAACTTTAAATACTTTTTTTTAACTTCACTTGTTGTTGTCATTGTGGCTAAATTATAGCATCTAAGATGCTAAATCTCATAGTAGATTAAATTTTTTCCTGTCCGTGAGTTTGGATAGATTTGTCTCTCCTAAACATTTCTGCAATTCCTGTTAATTTATCTGGCCTAATAAGTCCCCCTCCTAAAATTGCATCTTCTAAGATTGAGTTTAATCTTTTTACTGCTTTTCTTAAATCTAAAATTATAAAAACAACTTGAACACCAACAATAACAAGAAGAACTGTTAAGGTTATTACTACAATTATCAAAAGTCTTTGCACTGAGTCCATATTATTATTCTACTGTAATTTTTCTAATAATTTCAGTTTTCTTACCCGACCTTGAAATACTTATAAATTTTAACTCTTTTGTATCCTTGGTTATCTCAATTTCAGTTATAAATTTCCCATCCTGATCAAAAATTATTGGTTGATTATTAACTGTTAATATTGCATCTGTAGTTGTTTTTCCTTCAATCTTTACCTTATTTTGTAGTATTTGTTCATTCTCAACTGGCTTATCAATAATAAGTTCAGGGGGTTTTATAAATTTTACATATTCAATTCCCAAATAGCCTAAAACAAAAACAAGAAGTATTCCAATCCCTACTGCAAAAGTTAACTTTGGAGACCAAGAAAATTTACCACCAACGTCAGGTTTTGGATTTATAGTAAGTTTTTTAGGGGGATAATCACGCCGAAGAATTGCATTTGCATTATTTGAAGAAATTCCTAAGGCATTAGCTAAATTTTTTACAAATCCTGAAACAACTGGAAATTCTGGTAGATTATCCCAATCGTCCTTTTCTAATTTAAGAATAAATTCTCTTTTTATTTTAGTTAAATTTTCCAATTTAATTAAAGAGATATTTTTTTTGACACGAGCCTCTTTTAAAATTTGACCTATTGTATTCATATTTAATTATTTATTGCCTATAGAAGCTAAAAAGTCATCAGCGTTTTTAATTAAGACTTCACGAGGTTTTGATGAACCATCTGATGGAGCAATAACTCCAGCATCTTGTAATTGATCAATTACTCTTGCAGCTCTTGCATATCCAATAGACAAACGGCGTTGAAGAAGTGATGCTGAGGCTCTATCATATTGGCAGACAACTTTGATTGCTTCACTAAACAAATCATCTGTTTCTCCTGTGACTCCAGCTACTGCGGGTTTGCCTGATTTAGTCATTGTTGTAACTTCTTCTGTATATTGGACAGGTACTCCTTGGTTTTTGATAAAACTGACTAGATTTTTAATTTCTGCATCATTTACAAAAGCTCCTTGAATTCTTGATGGTTTTGCTTGATCTGGAGGAAGATACAACATGTCACCTTTACCTAAAAGTTTCTCTGCCCCTTGTGTATCCATAATAACTCTTGAATCAACTTGTGATGAAACAGCAAAAGCAATACGGCATGGAATATTAGCTTTAATAAGTCCAGTTATTACATTAACTGAAGGCCTTTGAGTTGCTAGTACCATATGTATTCCTGTAGCACGGCTCATCTGAGCAATTCTTGTAATTGCATCTTCAACTTCAACTGGAGAAAGAAGCATTACATCTGCTAATTCGTCTATCAATAACACAATGTATGGGAGTGCTTGAAAACCACTCATCTCATTATATGAATCTATGTTTCTGGCTCCCGCCTGTTGAAACAATTCATATCTTCTGTCCATTTCTCTGGTTAACCATCTTAGAGCAGAAAGAACTTTATCAGTATCAACAATAACAGGAGAGAGTAAATGAGGTATCTCATTGTAACCTGTCAATTCAACTCTTTTAGGATCTACCATTATAAATTTAACCTCGGAAGGGGAAGCTCTATAAAGAATTGATGCCAAAAAAGTATTAATACAAACAGATTTACCAGAACCAGTTTGACCCGCAATTAATACATGTGGCATTTTATTAAGGTCAGCGATAACTGGTTTTCCAGAGACATCAAGTCCTAAGGTAACTACAAGTTTTGATTTTTTACTTGTCATTTCTTCTGATTCTAAAATTCTTTTAATTGGCACAAATTCAGGAGACCTGTTGGGAAGCTCAATACCAACCAAGTTTCTCCCTGGAATTGGAGCCTCAATTCTAATTGCACCAGTTGGGGCCGAAAGGGCAAGTGCCAAGTCGCGTTCAAGCGCTGTAATTTTACTTAATTTTGTTCCAAGGGCGACTTGAATTGCATACTGTGTAACAGCTGGGCCTAAATTAACCTCGACTATGGTTGCAGTAATACCAAATGATTCAAGTGTTTTTTCAATTATATCTGCATTACCATTAATATCTCCCCTATCTACTTTTCCAATTTGATCTCCCGAAAAAAGATCAATTGGAGGATATTTCCAAATTGCCTCCTCACCTTTAACATTACTAATAAGTTTTTCTTCTAATTCTTCCTTTGGTTTTTCTGTTGATAGATTTGGATTTTTGTTGTTACCTACTGGTAAAGATGCTGTTGAACCTGAAATTTTGAAATCTTTTCTTGGCAGAATTCTGCCTCCTCCTGCTGATTTTTGACCAAAGATGTACAAGTTAAAGGTTGAGAAAATTTGTTTAACTATTTTAAAAACCTGGTCAAATGAGGTGTTAAACAGAATTATAAGACCAGTTAAAATAATTCCAAAAAAAATTACAACAGCTCCAATGGGAGTCACCAAAGTGGAAACTCCATCCCAAAAAGTAAGACCCAGAAAACCCGACTTTCCAAGCCCCGCAAAAGAGAGGAAGATTAAAATCGAACCAACTATAACGTTAGGTTGTGCAAGTGGAATTTTTATTTTACTAACCAGAAAAGCAAAAGAAAGAAAAATAAATGGTAAAAACAAAGTTGCCCAACCAAAAATATACATCATTAAGTCGTTAAAACGAACCAAGATAAGGCCCCGTCGAGAAAACGAAATAATAATTAGGAAAGAAAGAGCAAAGAAAAAAACCTGAGCAATCGAAGCATAAGTTTGAGGTTTAAGTTTTAATTTAAAACTTCGTTTATCTGTTCTTCTTTTATGTTTCTTTGCCATAGCTATTACATAATACCAAACTTGTGAAGTTATAACTAGTAAGCATATACTAGCGAATTATGGCAGAACGAGACGTAAAAAAAATGGGACTTGCAACAATTCAGATGCTCACAAGGCAAAGACCTCATGATATTAATCTTAAAAATCTTTATGGGGGGGAAGCAATATCATCTGATATTACCAGCATGAAAAAGATTCTTGAATGGAGTGGAATAAGTCCATCAGAAGCAATAAATATTGCGAGAGAAGCTGATGGTTTTCGCAACGATGAAGTGATTCGGGCACTTGAAAGAATAATTCAAGAAAGTAAATCGGACTAAACTTCAATCACCACGGGTAAAATCATAGGTTGACGACGGGTTTTGTCAAAGAAGTATTTTTCTAAAAATTGATTTGCTGCATTTTTAATGGTTGGAGTGTCTTTTAAGTTTTTCTTTTGAAATAAATTAAATAGTTCTTCTTCTGCGCTACTTAATATTCCACCAAATTTTTGCTGGAAAACAAAACCCCTGCTTGTTAACTCCGGTCTTGCAACTACTTTTTTATCTTTGTTTATCTTAATTGCAACTACAACAATTCCTTCATCTCCAAGTAAGGTTCTATCTTCCAAAACAACTTTACCGATATCTCCAATTCCAAGGCCGTGAACAAAGACTTCCTTGACAGGTATTGTTTCACCTTTTCGCACATTGTCATTTTCAAAAATCACACTTTCACCGGGTTTGAGACGAAGCACATTTTCGGGTCTGGCACCGAATTTAACTGCCAATTTTTCATATGATTTCATATAACGGATTGTTCCTCCTGTTGGAACAAAATACTTAGGCTTGACAATTTTAAAAAGCTCTACAATATCACCTTGTGTTCCATGGCCTGAAACATGAAGTCCCTCATGTAGATCATAGTAATGGACATCAACCCCAAGATCTGTTAATTTATCAACTATAAAATCAATACTTTCCTTAGAGTATGCCGGACCTGGGTCTGCAGAAAATATAAATGTATCATCGGGATTTATTTCCACTCTTTCATGTTCCTTAAGAGCAAGTCTATAAACAGAACTTCCTGGCTGGCCGTAACACCCTGCAATAATGTACATCAGTTTATTTGGGGGGTATTTTTTTGATTCCTTTAGATCGATCACCTGATCAGGTAGATATTTTATGTATTTTAAGTTATAGGCAATTTCAATTTTGCTTTGAACAGATCTTCCAACTAAAACCACTTTCCTGTTAATTTTCTGTGCAACATTCATCATTTGTTGAAATCTACCGATTGAAGATGAAATAGCCGTCATATAAATAGCTTTTGGTGCGTCTTTGGCAATTTTATACATATTTTCTTCAATCCCAGCACCAGAAGGTGCCATACCAGGATCATTTGAACCCAAACAGTCAGACATCAAACAAAGTGTGGGTTTTTCTTCTGCCAATTTTTTACATTTGACAATGTCAAAATTCATCCCATCGGTTGAATCCTGATCCATTTTATGTTCAGCAACATGGAAAGTTCTTCCAGCTGGAGTATCAATCGCATAACCTACCGTATCGGGAACCGAATGTGCAACCCTAAAGGGAGAGAATTTAAACGGACCCACTTCGAATGTATCTCTATCAGGATTAAACGTGTTAAGTTTATAATTTACAATCTGATAATCCTTAAATTTAACCTTTAAAAACTCTGTGACAATCGGAGTACACCAAATTGGAACATTTACTTCACGAAGTAAAAAAGGTAAAGCCCCAACATGATCGTCGTGTCCCTGAGAAACTACAATTCCCCTTAGTTTATTTTTATTTTTAATAATATATGAAAAATCAGGTAAAACGAGTTCAACACCCGGCATTTCCAAATCAGGAAAACCAACACCACAATCCAGAATTATCATGTCGTCTCCATACTCATAGACATAAAGGTTCTCCGTTACATCTGTTGTGCCTGAAAGGGCAATAAACTTTAAAGAAGGTTTCATACTAAGCTTTTTTGTTCTAACACTACTGTATCATTTTTGGGGTTTAAAATCTCAGGCAAAAGTTTTCCCATTTTAATAAAATCTTTTTTTTCTTGCTCTAATATATTTCCATTCCTTAAAGATGCCGCTGGATGGTACATCGGAAAGACAATTAATTGTTTACCCTTCCAAACAACATCATGTTTTACTCCATGAACTGAACTAATAAAAACGTTTGGTAGAAATTTTGCCATTGAAAATCTACCCAATGTAATTATTACTTTTGGGTCAATAATCTTAATAATTTTATCTAAATACTTTCCATATGCAGAAATTTCATCAGGTTCAGGATCCCTATTGTTTGGAGGCCTATGATGTACAACATTGGTAATAAAAACCTTCTTTCTTTCAAGATTCGCAAGAATTAGTAATTTGTCTAAAAGTTTACCTGCAGGACCAACAAAGGGTAAACCTTCTTTGTCTTCCATCCTACCAGGACCTTCTCCGACGCACAATATTTTAGCTTCAGTATTACCGGTGCCAAATACAAGTTGTGTTGCACCCTTTTTAAGGGGAAGTAAGTTATCTTTTTCCATTTTATCTTTTAGATTGTGAAGCTCTTTATAATTACTCATGAATCAATTCTACCCCATTTGTTTTTGTATCATAGACTGCAAAATAAATTTCTTTTTCTAGGGCTCCGGGTCTTACAATTTTAACTCCATTAGTCTCCCAAATTTTTTGCGAGTGGTAGTGTCCAGTAAACACAATGTCTTTTCCAATATGATTAGTGTCACTTTTTAAAAATCTGTGGACCAAATAAATATCTCTTCCGTCAAGTGTAAATTTTAGTAAACTTTTGAATTTTTTATTTATCTCGGGAGATATATCAGCATTACCCAGAACTGAATAAAGAGGAATTTTATATGACAAGACAGTGTTAACACATTCTAAACTGTTCCAATCACCAGTATGAATAATTGCTTCTACCTTAATTTTTTTTGCAAAACCCATGACATGTTTAAGATTTGCAATATTTCCATGAGAATCTCCAATTACTAAAATTTTCATTTCTGTTAACTAGAATCCCTTTATAATTTTTGATGAGGATGCAATATCCCATCCCACTAGACCGTTACCAAATTGTCTTTTTAATTGGTCCGATGTTTTATCAAAATATATATCATAATTTTCTTTTGTTTCACCACCCTCATATGCGAATCCTATACCTATTTGGTCTTTACTCACTTTTCTTATATAAACTTCTATATATTTTGGATTCCCCGCCCATTCTTTAGCGGTATCTTCTAATTCCCGTTCGGGGACATTTTGACCGAATTTCCATAAACCCATAATTAATTTTTTAGTCATCTAAATCATCTCTTTTCCACCAAAAAACCCGCACAATATGCGGGCGCTTTTATAATTAAAAAAAATTATCCATTTTAGAAAAGAAAAGAAATTAAAAGTAACTCCCTCAGTATAACACAAAACAAGAAAATTTTGATTATAACGGCAGAAACTCTTTGATATTTTGAGAAGTAACATGAAATTCGTTTCCTTTTCCCTCAACTATTAATCTGGCAATTTTTCTGACTACCCCACCAATTGTTCTTTCCATTGTACGAATTCCAGCATCATACCCCAAAGGTCTAACTAAATTTGCCCAAATATCATCATCAATTTTTAAAGAGGTTTCTGGAAGTCCTGCAGCCTTCATTGCTTTTGGGAAAACATACTTTTGACCAATTGTAATTTTTTCCTGATCAGTATAACTAGGCATCATAATAGGTTCTATTCTGTCCATGACAGCTGTTGATATATTGGTTGTGTTATTTGCGGTTGCTATAAAAATACATTCTGAAAGATTAAATGGATAATCAATATAATGATCAGTAAAAGCGTGATTTTGTCCAGGATCTAACAGTTCAACCAAAACACCCATTATTGAAGCCCTTCCCTGATCTGTTACTCTATCAATTTCATCAAGCAGTATTACTGAATTTCTTGTGCCAGTATCTCTTAAGGCTTTAATTATTTTTCCTGGTTCTGCTTCTGCATGCATTTTGCTTTGACCTCTTAAATCCAAAGGGTCTCCCATTCCTCCAAATGGGATACGGGCAATTTTACGGCCCAAGGCTTCAGCAATTGAATAAGCGATTGTTGTTTTACCTGTTCCCACAAGTCCTACAAAACAAAGAATGGGGGCTCTGTAGATATCTTGGCTCTCCCCTTTTTCTTGTTTTAATTTCATAACAGCCAAATATTCCAAAACTCTTTCCTTTATTTCTTCCAGTCCAAAATGGTGTTCATCAAGAATTTTTTTAGCATTTACCAAATCAAGATTGTCCTGAGATTTGGTGTCCCATGGAAGAGAAACTATCCAATCTATATATTTATTCATCCTGTCATATTCGGGTAAAAATGTGGGGGATAGGGTTAGTTTTTTCAATTGTTCAAGTCTTATCTGAACTGAAGCTTTTAAATCATCAGGGATAGTTGATTTTGTAACTTTTTCACCAAGGATATTTATCTCATCAAAGGCAGTGTCGGTCATATCTTAAAATTATAACACGTAAAGAGTATCTGTTTATCTATCTGAATTTTGGTCTGTTTGAAAATATCTCGAGGTAGGAAAATGTGGTCCGGATGATCTTCCACTATTAGTCCCTCTGTCTGCATTTCCACGATCTCTACTATTAAATCCACCAGTTCTTGGTCCTCGTGAGTAACCACCACGACTACTACCACTTGAGAAATCTCTTCGGGGACCGCCTCTTGAAAATCCTCCGCTATTTCCTCTATCTCCACCATTTCTATCTCTTTTACCAGCTTCTACTTTTTCATCCATCGCTGGATCCATATTCATAGAAAGATTAATTCTTCCCATATCGTCAATCTTTTTAACTCTGACTTTTATTTTGTCTCCAATATTAACTACGCTCCCAGCATCTGCAACATAACCTTCTTGGCCCATGTCTGAAACGTGAACCATTCCATCTTTTCCTGGAAGTATGTTTACAAAAGCTCCAAAAGGCATAAGTCTTACTACTTCACCTTCATAAATTTCTCCTGCTTGTACTTCTTTAGCTAGCCCTTCAATCCAAGTAATTGCTTTTGCAATTTTTTCTTCATCCATTCCCGAAATTGAAACTTTTCCATCGTCTTCAACTTCAATTTCACACCCAGTTTCTGCCATTAATTTTTTAATAGCTTTTCCACCAGGACCAATGAGTTCTCCAATTTTTTCAACAGGAATAGTTACAAGCCTAATCTTTGGAGCAAATGGCGAGACAGTTTTTCTAGGTTCAGCAATTGCATCGGTAACAACTTTCAAAATTTCTGCTCTTCCAATTTTTGCTTGATCTAACGCTTTTTCTAAAATGGCTGGAGTTAAATTTAAAGTTTTGACATCAAGTTGAATTGCCGTTACTCCTTTTTCAGTTCCTGCAACTTTAAAATCCATGTCTCCATTAAAATCTTCCAAACCCATGATATCAGTTAGAATTGCCACATCTTTTCCATCAATAATTAAACCCATTGCAATACCCGATACTGGAGCTTTAATAGGTACACCCGCATCCATTAAAGCAAGGGATGAACCACAAACTGAGGCCATTGATGTTGACCCATTAGAACTCATAACTTCTGAGACTACCCTGATTGCATATGGAAACTCTTCTTCGGTTGGAAGGACTGGAATTAATGCCTTTTCAGCCAATGCCCCATGACCAATTTCGCGTCTTCCTGGATTGCCCACTCTACCAACTTCTCCGGTTGTAAATGGTGGCATTGAATAATGATGCATATAGCGTTTTTCTTCTTCACCTTCTGCGGTTTCCAAAAGTTGCCCCAGTGAGGAAGCTCCAAGTGTTGCAATTGAAAGAACTTGGGTTTGACCTCTTTTGAAAAGTCCTGATCCATGAGTTCTAGGTAAAAATCCCACTTCAGCAGAAAGTTTTCTAACCTCAGTCAATTTTCTTCCATCAGGTCTTACCCCTTTTTTGAGAATTTGTTCCCTAATATAATCTTTTTTAATGTGATCTATTATTTCTACAACAAATTTTTTGTCTTCTATCTTTTCAAAATTATCCGAGACGGCATTTACTAACTCTACAAAATCTCCAGCTACCCCTTCATGAGTGGCCATATTTTTAACCAAAGCTGGAATCTTCTCATCTACTAATTTATGGACTTGTTTTTCAAGCTCTTTAGAAGGTTTATCCTCAATATAAATATCTCTTTTTATATTCATTTCTTCAGCTAATTCCACTATGACCTTATTTATTTTTTGTGCTTCATCAAAAGCTAGTTTTACCCCATCAATAATAACCTTCTCGTCTACTTCTCTTGCACCAGTTTCAATCATTAAAACAGCTTCTTTCGTTGAAGAGACAACTAGATCAAGGGGAGAACTACTAAGTTCTAAGTTGGTAGGGTTTACTATAAAATCTTTTTCAGAAAGTCCTAAATTAATAACTCCAACTGGTCCTTTCCATGGAAGAGTAGATGTGTGGACTGCAGCCGATGCTGCAATTGCACCTAAAACTCCCGGTGCATTCTCTCCATCAACTGAAAGAACAGTAATAATTATTTGGACTTCCTTTTTATAAGTTTTTGGGAAAAGTGGCCTTATAGATCTATCTATGAGTCTTGCAGTTAAAATTTCATCATCTGTTGGTCTTCCGTCTCTTTTCACCCAACGGGAACCTTTAATCTTTCCACCAGCATATAATTTTTCTTGATATTCAACAGAAAGTGGAAAATAATCTAAATCAATTTTAAGTGGTGCAGAAGCCACAGTTACCAAAACAACAGTATCTCCACATCTTGCCATAATAGCACTATCAGCTTGCTCTGCTAATATTCCCGTTGTGAGTGTGATGGTTTTACCACCAAGTTCAAATTTTTTTTCTATCTTTTTCATTCTTTAAAAATCTTTTTGAAGTAATTATTTTTATTTATTACTTATTTAATCCCAATTCTTTGATTAAAGCTTTACGCTACTAAGCGAAAGGTTTAATTTATTTATTAAGTCCCAATTCTTTAATTAAAGCTTTATATCTTTCTATATCTTTCTTTTGTAAGTATGACAGAAGTCTTCTTCTTTTTGCAACCATTGAGAGAAGCCCCCTTCTACTATGAACATCTTTTTTGTGTTCTTTTAAATGCTCAGCAAGTTTATTAATTTTTGTTGAAAGAAGGGCAATTTGAATTTCAGGAGATCCTGTATCACCTTTTTCTCTTGCATACTTTTTAATTAACTCTTTTTTTTCTTCCGCTTTTAATGCCATATTGATTAGTCATGATTGGCCAAAGTAATTATTAACCTCGCCAACATCAAGAGTGTATTGTATCAAACGAATCTTAAAATTACAAAGGGGAATTAACTTAAGCTTGTCCCTGTGTAAATTTTTGGTTCACTCCAGCTGGGTGGAATATCTTGTTGTATTTCTACTTCCGCTTCTTCAGGTGTCATTGAAGAAACAGATTCATCCCGACTTAAAAGCGGTTGAATATTGTTTACTTCTTGTGGCTCATTAAATGGCTTATTCGGTATTGCTCCCTTAGGAAAAGTATTAGCTAATACTTTTTTTGATCTTTGCCCACCAAGTTTTAATAATTCTGCAAAAATTTCAAATGTATTAACTGTTACATCTGGACTTTGAAAATTTTTACTTTGTTCTTCAATACCTGCTAATAAATTTGTAGCAATATCGGCATCAACTACAAAATCACTTTCTTTTAATAAGATTGCAATCAGCTCTGAAGTTGAACTTGCAGATCTTGCAAACGAAAGTACTTGTAAATTGTTATCTGTAATTTCCAAAAGTCTTGTTCCAACATGGATTAATTTGGCTCCAGATAATTCTGGACTTGAAATAATTGGGAAATGACCATCATTTGCTCCACCTATTAGAATAACTAAATCTATTGAATTCCCTGAATATTTTATATCTATCTGATCTTTTGTAGGAACTTTTTTACCAAGTTTAGGTGAAACAAAGAGTGTAAATAACCCATTTTCAACATCGGCTCTTACTTTATCAATATCATCAGCTTGAAAATTAACAAATTTAATCATTAAGTTTTTATCACCTAAATTAGAATTTATTTTGTCTATTCCAATCAATCTAGAATATTCTGCAGTCATTGAAGCTGGGCAAGTTATTGAAACGTTTTTATTAGAACTTAAAAGTGACAAATAAAGAGATAATCCACCCGCAACTTGATCCATTAATGGTCTTGTGGGAAGAAGAATTAAAACTTCTTGGGCAGAATCAATTAGCGTCTTAAATGAATTGTCCATTATTCTTTAACCGCTACTATAACATCTCCCGCGGTAAAATCAAGCTGGGGGGTAAAAAATATTCCAAACTCTTCACCCTGAGCTACTCCATTAATTTCTGATTTTTGCTTTTTAATAGAAATTGCTTTAATTTTACCTAATTCTATCTCTCCTCTTACTAGCCTTAGGTCTGAAGTTTTTTCAATTCTTCCATTAATCATTTTTGAACCAGCTACTTTTTTACCATTAAATGGAAAGCTTGTAATAATTTCAGCTTTTCCTAATATCTCTCGGAGCCCACTTTTTATTATTTCATCAAGTCTTTGTAGAAGTTCATAAATAATATCAAACCTTTCAATTTTTACCTTGTCCATTTCGGCAAGTTTTTTAACACTTCCTGGAATTCTACTTTCAAAAACAAAAATCAAGGAATTATTAGCCTTGGCATTTAAAACATCGGATTCTGTAACGTCTCCAAGACTTGATCCAATAATTGCAAACCCTTCTGGAATTGAAGCAGCTAAAGCCTCAAGAGATCCTGCACAGTTTGCTTTTAAGTAGAGAGGAATTTTGTTTTTATCCAGTTTGGAAAAAACTTTTTTTTCACTCTCTTTAATGTCAATTTTTTTATTGCTTACCATTGAACCAACATCTGGCAAATTTTCAAAACCCAAAATTTTTGCTGGTTCTCCTAAAGATACTTCTTTTACTGGTCTATTTTGAAAATCAAAAAGACCTTTGACTTTACCTGTTGTTTTTTCACTATAAATATCATCTCCAACTTTTAAATTTCCATTTCTAATAATAATTGATACCATATTTCCCCCTTTATCCTTATTTGTCTCGACAACAAAGGCTTCAAGTTCACCACCATTTTCTCCTTCAACATTATTTACCTCAGAAAGTAGAATAATTAAATCCAATAACTCTGTAAGTTTTTCCTTTTTCTTAGCAGAAACTCCAATGTATGGTGTTTGTCCACCCCTACCTTCAAAATATATTCCTTCTTTTTCAAGTTCAGTTAAAACAACATCAACAGAAGCCGCAGGTAAATCTATCTTTGTAATAACAACTATATATGGAATATTTGCATCAACGATATATTTAATTGCTTCTTTTGTTTGTGGTTTAACACCATCTGACCCATCAATAATTAAAAGTGCAATATCAGCAAGTTTACTTCCACGCGCTCTCATACCAGAAAAGATTGCATGTCCTGGAGTATCTATAAAAGTGATTTTGTTACCGTCCTTAGTTGTTACAACGGAGGCCCCAATTGATTGAGTAATTCCACCAGCTTCTCCAGAAGTTACATTCGTATTTCTTAAAGCATCAAGAAGTGAAGTTTTTCCATGATCAACATGCCCTAAAACTACTACTATTGGTTGTCTTTTTTGCTTCATATGTTTTAATTTTAAAGATACTTATACTTCTCATTTTTGTGTATCTTTGGTAACTTGTTCTTTTTTCTCTATTTTTTCTTCTTCTGTTATAGGTGCTCCAATTATTTCAATTTTATAGCCTGTTAATTTACTAGCAAGTCTTACGTTTTGACCGTCTTTACCTATAGCTAAAGATAGTTGATCTTCAGGAGCCGTAACTTCAGCAACTAAAGTCTTTTTGTTTACTTTAACTTCCAAATTTTCTGCAGGAGCAAGAGCCAAACTTATAAGTTCTGAATAATCTTCATTAAACGGAATAACATCTACTCTTTCTCCACCAAGTTCATTGGTAACGGCCTGAACCCTTACACCTTTTTGTCCTACACAACTTCCGACAGGATCAACCCCAGAAGCTTCAGAGAAGACTGCAATTTTAGTTCTAACCCCAGCTTCCCTAGCTACTAATTTTATCTCAACTGATTTAGCAGCAATTTCAGGAACTTCTCTGGCAAAAAGTTTAATCACAAAATCTGGATCAGCTCTAGAGAGAATCAATTCTTTTCCTTTAATTGTTTCTCTAATATCTTTAAGTAAAAATGTTAATCTTTGTCCTTGAGATAATCTTTCTGTTGGAATTCTTTCCTCTCCTGGCATAAATCCTTCAGTCCTGCCCATGTCAACTCTGACATTAGGACCGTCAAAACGAAGAACTATTCCTGAAACCAAAGATCCAATTTTTCCTGTAAATTCATCCATAATTACTCCTCTTTCTGCTTCTCTTATTTTTTGATGAATTACTTGTTTTGCTGTTTGAGCAGCTATTCTTCCAAAACCCGGAGGTGTTACATCTTTACCATCAACCAATACTTTTGCTCCACCATCAAGAGAATTAATTTCAGCATCAATTACTACTTCTTCAGGATATTCAATACCAATCTCTTTTTGGTCACGCCTAAAAGCGGCAATAATTGCCTGTTTAATAGCATCGATAATAGTTTTGGCATCAAGGCCTCTTTCTTGAGTTATGGCCTTTAGCGCCTGACTAAATTCTGTTCTTGGTTGATTATTTCCCATATTTTTTAATTCTAACTAAAAAGGTGGGCTATTCCCACCATATGATAAGTTTACATTAAATGAAGTTTACAGTCAACGAGAATGGGATGTCTCATTTTGTATTTCCACACTTCTATTGGTCAAGAACAATTGAAGCTACTTATTTTCTTGTTCGATAGATTTTGTCACTTCCTCTATTAGCTCCGTATAAACGGTTGAATTATCTTTGAAATTACTAATACTAAAATTAATTAATAAAATATTAAGAGAAGTAATAATAATAAGACAAAATACCCCTAATATATAGGTCTGTTTGCTAACAATAACCACATATGAATCTACAATCATGTCGTGCCACGCTCTTACTTCTTTATCAAAAAATATCCAAAGGAAACCTAACCATAAAAATGCACCTGAGACCATATAACCCATTTGATTTCTAAAGAAAGCTCTCCAAAAACTTAAATTTTGACCGTTTGGATTAACGATCCTTGTGCCGGTCAGAAGTTTACCCACTGTTCCTCCAAATTGTGAGATAAAAAATGAATTAATAGTTACCATTATCATGTTATTAATTAAAACTAAAATGATAATAGGCCACAATCTATCTAAAACATTCTCAATATTACTCGAGTATGACAAACGATAGACAAGATAAGTTGAAGGGATAATAAATAATGTAAGATCAATTAACCCAGAAAGTATTCTTAATATTGGTTTTGCTATGTTATTCATATTTGTTTTTCTTCTTTGTCTATTATTTGTTTAAAAAACAAGTTCCAATTTCCATAATTAAAAACTGTAAATACTGCTCTAATTGCCATATTAATTGAGCCAAGTAAAAAGAAAAGCACAATTATCGCAAATATTTGCGAGGCTGAAGGCATGTTAAAACCATCTTTAAAAATCGGGTAAATTATTAAAAAGCCAGGAATGGCAAATAAAATAAGTAAAGCTATCATTCCTAAACAGCCGACAGAAAAACCAATAAATCCATTAATAATTCCCATTATAAATGTTGGAAAGAAATTACCCTTACTTAGGCTAAAGCCTTTCTTCCAAGCTTCCCATGGACTTAGGCCTTTAAGGACCATTAGTCTCTCGGCATAGATTGAGACCATTGTAAAAATGGCGATTACAATAATAAAAACAAAGGTTAATAAAATCCCCAATAAAACTAATAAAATTGTAGAAGAACTATCAGCAAATGAATAAATTAAAAACCCTAAACCAACAGCAATTAAGGCTCCAAATAACACCAAGAGAGTCATCCCAGTAGAAATTAGTCCAAAAATAATAATCTTTTTAATATTTAAAATGCCATATGGAGAAATTGATTTAAGAGTTACTTCTTTCTCGTTATCTGCATCTTCTAAACCTTGTATTAATGCTCCCTTTGCCCAACTAGTTAAAATCCAGATAACAACTGTACCAAAAAGAATTACTAAGAAAATAAACACACCAATAACAAACCAATTTATAGCTGGAAAATTTGAAAGCCAATTTTGTAATGAATCAGTAGCTATTCCCAAGACATATGATGTTTTATCTTTAATATCCTCTACTGGTATTGGGGCAGGAGATTGGGAGGGTAAGGTTGTTGACGTACTAGAGCTTGAGCCTCCCCCGCCACCACCACTTCCACTTCCTCCTCCAAAAGCAGCTATAACCACTCCCACAACCCAGAGCCATTTATTCTTCTTTGTGATTTCCCAAGATCTTTTGATTATCTTGGAGTAATCAATATCCTTCATATTTTTATATGTTTTGAGGTTGAACTTTAATAACTATTGTATGAGCAATTTTATCATGCCATCCTTGTTTTTTTGAATCCCATATTACCCAAAAATACCCCAATGAAAAAACTAAACTAGAAACAAACTTGCCCACAATTTCTCTTAAAAATGCAGTTCCATATCCCGGAACTGAATTGTCACTTTCTTTAACAACTTTTATTTTCACTGCTTTTTTACCAAGAGTTTGTCCCTTTGAACCAGTGAAATATATATAATAAAAAATCATAAATCCATAACCTATTAAATTAACCACCACACTAATAATCATTGAGACTGAACCATTAGTAGATGGTGATGGTGCACCAAGTAAAGCCATCAAAATTCCAGAAATAAAACCTAGTATAAAAATTGGGATTGAAACAATTATTGCATCAATAAAACCAGCTAAAATTCTTGACCATGTTGTGGCATATTGAATTTCAGACCGTGGTTCAGGTTGTTGAACCTGAGGTATTGATGTTGGAATTGCAACAGGAGCTGGTGTTGGTGTTGCAGTAGGAGTTGGAGTAGAAACTATTGTGTTATTCGGATCCATATAATTTAGTATCTATTCTTAAAAAACCTTTGTCAACACCTAAAGACCCTCATCTCTTAATTCATCTATTATTCTTTTTTGTATTCTCGTTAATTTTTCAGGAACCATAATATTTAGCTTTACATACTGGTCTCCTTTACCCCCATGATGAAGATTTGTTACCCCCTTACCCCTAAGCCTAATCATTGTTCCGGATCCGGCTCCTTCTCTTATTTTCAATTTTACTTCTTCTTCAACTGTAGGAACTTTAATTGTTCCACCCAAGACTGCCATTGAATAGGGAATTGTGACATTAATATAAATATCATCACCATTCCTTTCAAAAAACTTATGGGGAGCTACATTTACCGATAAGGTAAAATCTCCAAAATTTATTTTTGTTCCCTCATCAACTCCTGCTGGAATTTTAATCTTTCTCTTTTTTCCTTCAATATTAAATTCTTTTTCAACGCCTTTAACCGCTTCCATAAATTCAAGTTTTAAAGAATACCTTGGAATCTGTCTTGCCCTTTGGGCCCCACCGAAAGGATTTCCCCCACCAAAAAAACTTTCAAAGATATCAAAAGGATCACCAAAATCAGTGTTACCAAAAGGATTTTGTTGTCCACCAGATGAAGACCAAGTATATGTAAATGGACCACCTTGTCCACCAAATCCTCCAGCAAATGGATTGCCACCGCCTCGTCCTCCCATTCCTCCAGGAGCAAAAGCATCATGGCCGTAATTATCATATGCTGACTTTTTATTGGAATCAGAAAGGACTTGGTAAGCCTCATTTATTTCTTTGAATTTTCTCTCAGCCTCTTCTTTGTCAGCTCCCTGATGTCTATCTGGATGCCACTCCAAAGCTTTTTTTCTGTATGCATTTTTAATTTCTTGGCTACTTGCAGATTTAGTTATCCCAAGCAAATCATAATAATCATTTTTTGTGGACATTATGAAGTTATTCTACCACTTCGCCCTCTTCAACTTTACTGTCAGATTTTTTATCAGATTTCTCTTCGGTTTTTGATTCATCTGGGGCTGGCTGTTCTTCCCCTTGTGATGGAGGAGTTTGATTGGCATACATTGCTTTTCCAACTTCACTTAAAGTTTCTGAAAGTTCCTTTGTTTTTGTTTCAAGGTCTTCTTTTGATCCGGTTTCCAAAATATCTTTAAGGGCTTTAATCTTTTCATTTACTTTTTCAACTGCATCTTTGGGTGCCTTGTCTCCAGCATCCTTAATTGCTTTTTCTGCTGTGACAATCATTGCGTCTGCATTATTTTTAGCTTTTATAGTCTCAGCTTTCTTTTCATCATCAGCCTTATTTTTCTCAGCATCTTCCTGTGCTTTTTTGACTTCTTCATCTGTTAAGCCAACTGAACCTGTAATTTTGATATTTTGTGTTTTTCCTGTTGCTTTATCTTTTGCAGTAACAGTTAATATTCCATTAGCATCAAGGTCAAAGGTAACTTCAATTTGAGGAACTCCTCTTGGAGCTGGTGGAATACCATCTAAAATAAACCTGCCAAGTGCTTTGTTGTCATTACTCAAAGGTCTTTCTCCCTGTGTAATATGAATTTCAACTTGTGTCTGATTATCTGCAGCTGTCGAGAATACCTCAGTTTTACTAGTTGGAACAGTAGTATTTCTTGGAATCATTGGTGTGGCAACACCTCCCATTGTTTCAATTGCTAGAGTTAACGGGGTAACATCTAAAAGTAGAATATCTTTAACATCCCCAGCCAAAACTCCTGCTTGAATTGCTGCACCCACAGCAACAACCTCATCTGGATTTACAGACTTATTAGGTTCTTTACCAAAAAACTTTTTAACTTCCTCAACAACTTTTGGCATTCTTGTCATCCCACCAACCATGATAACTTCATCAATATCTGATGCTTTTACTCCGGCATCTTTTAATGCATTTTCAACAGGTTTAATGGTTTTAGCAATTAAATCATCAACAATTGACTCTAACTTTGCTCTGGTTAATTTCATTGTCAGATGAATCGGTTGTCCATCCTTTTGTGTAATATATGGTTGGTTTATTTCTACCTCTTCCGCCGCCGAAAGTTCAATCTTAGCTTTCTCTGCAGCGTCTCTTACTCTTTGAAGTGCCTGCTTATCAAGTCTTATATCCATTGAGTTTTCTTTTTTAAACTCTTCTGCAATATAGTCAACTATTTTTTCATCAAAATCATCTCCTCCGAGGTGGGTGTCTCCATTTGTTGCCTTGACCTCAAAGACTCCATCCCCAAGTTCAAGGATGGAAATATCAAAAGTTCCACCACCCAAATCATAAACAGCAATCTTCTCAGCCTTTTTCTTGTCCAAACCATAAGCAAGGGCTGCGGCTGTTGGTTCGTTAATTATTCTTTCAACTTTAAGCCCCGCAATCTCACCGGCTTGTTTTGTTGCCTGTCTTTGTGAATCATCAAAGTAAGCAGGAACTGTTATAACTGCACGATCTACAGTTTCTCCTAAGTATTTCTCTGCATCTTTTTTAAGCTTCATTAAAACACGAGCTGAAATTTCTTGTGGAGTATAGGTTTTTCCATTAATCTCAACATCAGCCATTCCACCTTTTCCTGAGACAATTTTATAAGAAACCATCTTTTGAGTTCTTTCTACTTCTTTGTCTTCAAACCTTCTGCCCATTAATCTTTTAACCGAAGAAACGGTATTTGTGGAATTTAGAATCATCTGCCTTTTGGCTACATCTCCTACTAAATTTTTAAC
>Ga0208245_1000206_pt1 | contig 56928 bp, 75 predicted proteins | sample RifOxyC1_FD_184035 | JGI IMG/M metagenome (GOLD analysis project Ga0208245, IMG submission 184035) | Soil microbial communities from Rifle, Colorado - Rifle Oxygen_injection C1 (SPAdes) | ecosystem: Environmental > Terrestrial > Deep subsurface > Rock core/Sediment | place: Rifle, Colorado... | reverse complement strand
ATTAAGTAACTCAATTTTTCTTTTAATATTATTAACATTTCTTTTCCTAAGGAGTTTATAATAATAAAAATTCCTGAATCCTACAAAATCAATTCCTTTTGAAAGTGAGATAATTCTTGATTTTTCTGGATGCAATTTAAGTTTTAAGCTATCTCTCAAAAAGTTTTCAATTTCCATCTCCCAAGAATGAAGTCGTTCTTTTGAGCTATCTAAAATTACAAAATCATCAACATATCTTATATAATATTTTGCTTTTAATTTATGCTTGACAAAATAGTCTAATTCATTAAGATAAACATTCGCAAAGAATTGGCTTGTTAAATTACCAAGAGGCATTCCCTTCCTAGCAGGAAAAATCGTTCGCCCCCCCCCCCAATTGCCTTTCAGGCAAATTGGCTAATATCTTCTCAATTAACCCAATAACCCTTTCATCTGAAATTTTATTTTTCATTATAGTTAGCAAAATATTATGATCAACCTCTTCAAAATAATGTCTAATATCTGCCTTAAAGCAATAACCTCTAATCTGATTATTGTTAAACCACCCATTTATTTTACCATTTTTTGAAACTTTTCTAATAAAAGATTCAAATCTTTTTATTGCAAATAAATTACCTTTTCCTTTTCTATTTGCACAGGAATCATAAATAAATGACTTATCAAACAAAGATTCAATTACTCTAATAATAGCATGATGAATAATTCTATCCCTAAAAGCAGATTTTGAGATTTTACGAGTTTTAGGATCTCTTAAAATAAAGTTTACAAGAGGCTTAGGAATATAAGTATAATCAATTAACTCTTTTTGTAATTGAAATAAATTTCCAATTGTATCTTTTTCAAATTCAATAACGTAATGTTTTTTTGTTTTACCTTTTCTAGCTTTTCTCCAAGCTCTCATTAAATTATCGATATCATAAATTTTTGAATATAAATTGTTATAAGTTCTTGTCATTATATAAATTCCTAGCCTTTCTAAGCCATTCTGCCATTGTCGTTCGAGTTAGCAAGATTCTCGTTCCTGGAATTCAAGTTCAAGTTCCTGTTCAAGTACAACCTGGAAATGTTAGCCAATTAATTAAAAGTAAATCACCAATTCTTCATATTTCATTTATAAAAATTACTTAATGTTGAATTTGAATTTAATGACTTTCAATAAAGAAAGTTCTATTAATCAGCTTGTGGCCTAGCAAGGTTCTAATGAACAAAAGCTAGGAATTTACCAAAGAGAAATTATCTTTTAAGTTTATTCGCCTTTCAAAACATTCATTGCATTAGTATATCTTAATTCAACATCAGCAATTTGTCTTTGTCTTTCAGCATTTAATTGAGAAACATACTGTTCAAAATTTTTCGCGCCAGCTTCGCCAGAACTTACAATCACCACCCTGCCAACGTCGTTCGAGTCAGCAAGATACTCGTACCTGGAATACAAGTCCAAGTCCCTGCCCAAGTACAACCTGGAAATGCCATTATCTCTTGTCCAAAGAGTTCTATTCCCATTATCATTAAAATCAATTGAATAATCTGGATTTATCCTTAAAAATTTCCTTTGATGATTTTCATGCCCTAAAGAGGGAGCATCTACAACCTGCGTTTTTTCAGTTCTCTTTAAATTTAAACCATATTTTGATTTATCATCTGCGACAATTTCAAGTCCAATAACAACCAAAGGACTAGTAATTTTCTGTACCCCTAAAGAATCTGCTAAAGATCTTGCAATATAATCATTATCAGAGTAAGAATCTCCAGCACTTCTTAAAACAACAGCAGAAGCATCTTCATATTGCCCTTGTAAACAAAGACCATTTTCTAAAGCAGATTCTAATTCTCCTAAAGAAGCGGTTTTAATTCCAATTTGATTTAAAAACAAAACTTTAAATAAATTTGAACCCTTTCTTCTGATATTAAGAACTTCTTTAGCCTTTTCTAAAAAGTTAGACCTTTTGCAAGCTTCTTCGTATTTTGTCTGTTCTTCTTCTGAAAGAAACCTTGCACTAGGAAAATCTGCTTCCCTTAATTCTCTTGGTATTAATCTTACTTGTTCATTTTTCATAATGTTTCTATTATTTTTAGATTTATAAACTTTTCTATATGTTACTATTATTTAAAAGTAACAAATAATTCTATCCAAACCACCAATTCCTTTTTCTATCCGCAACTGTTACTTTAGGATTAATATCAACTATATCTAAGTCTAAGACTTTATCTTTAAACTTCAATTCATTCTCAGGATTATTATTATTATTATTATTATTATTATTATTATTATTATTATTATTATTATAGCCATCAAAACTATTCTTTTTTAGATTACAATAATGCTCATAAACTCTTTCAACATTTCTAACATGAACAACATTATGATGAATAAATCCTCCACCAAAGGTTTTAGGAATATGCATTAATTCATGAATCAAAGTCTTTGTTTGATCAACTTCACTCATTCTATCAAATCTTCTGCTAATAACCTCTATTACATAAAATCCTTTTCTTCCAAGCGCAAGTTGCATTGCTTTTCCAAGTGCATGGCATCTTGCAATAGTCCCCCTAGAACTGCTCCCAAAACTCCTAATACAAATAACAGAATCTACTTTAATATGAGGAAACAACATCCTGGATAGTTCATTAACTTTCATTTGAATATCTTCAGCTAATTCATATCTTATTCCCATTTTTATTATGTATTATTTAAGTTATTGAGTATTTATAAGTTCATTAGCTGAAGAGACAGAAAATTATCTCAAATTTTCTGTATCTGAAAATTGTTTTAAGGGTAATTACAATTTTCAAGCTAATTCATATCTTATTCCCATAATAATCACCTTTTTTACAATAAAAAACATTTATTTAAAACTATAGAGTCATTGAAAAGTTATTAATAAGGAGGCTCTTGACCTTCAGCCCACCAGTTATCAGACTTATCTTCTACCTCTTCTAAAGGAAGAATCTCCTTATATCCTCCTTCATGCAATACTTCCCTATTCCCAGTATCCATAGTATCATCTTCATCCCGTAGTCCACTTTCAACAGCAAGATTACTATGACTAAAAGCCCAATTAAATATTCTACTCGCATGACTATTGAGTCTTCTTTTAGATCTACGCTTAAAACACGCATTTATAAAATCCCCAACTACTTTATCACTAATATCTAATTCTTCAAAATCCCAATCTCTTTTCTCAAGAGAATATTTATTAAATTTTCCGTTTCTTTCAGCTAATTTAAATTTCCTCAATAATTCAGGAGAAAATTTATGATGAGGATTATCTTCAGTAATATGCCTATAAGAAAGTAATATAGAATCAATATAAAGAAATTCACTTCCAATAGGACTAATAAAATAATATGCTTTCATTAATAATAAAAAATAAATCAATTTATAAGATTAATTATCTTCTAGTCTAATTATCTTATTTCTATTTATCATCCCTTTAATAATCTTTATTTCCACTTTAAAGTGTCGTCTTAATAATTTCTTCTCCTTCAAAACAAGGATAAACTTTAACTTAAATTATCATAATAAACATAAAGTTAAAAAACTATATAAAATCTAACATTTAATAAACATATATAAACTAAAATTATTTCCTGATTTTATGAAAATAGGCGTTAAAACATTTAGCAATGAACAGGTTCTTGAACATTTCAAAGATAAAGTAGATTTTTTTGAAATAATGGCTGTAGAAAAAAATGACTATGATTTTTTAAAAAAATTTAAACTACCAATAGTAATTCATGCGCAACATAGTAGATTTAATATTGATTATGCAGACAAATTAAAAAAAGAAATAAACCTAAAATCAATTAATTTTGCAATAGATCTTGCAAATAAAACTAAAAGTAATAAAATAATAGTTCATCCAGGAAGTTCGCAAAATAAAACATGTTCAAAAGAACAAGCAATTGATTTTTTAAAGAATATAGATGATAAAAGGATTTTAATAGAAAATCTAATTCCTCTTGAGGATTCCATCGGCCTAACACCATTAGATATAAAAGAATTCCTAGACAAAACAAATAAAAAATTTTGCCTTGATATAAATCATGCAATAGAAACAGCCACCTCATTAAAACAAGATTATATTCAAGTGATTAAAGAATTTTTAAAACTAAAACCAATACATTATCATCTAGGGGGACAAATAATAAAGGAAAGCAAAACCCATCTATCATTAGAAGACTCTGACTTTGATATAAAAGAAATAATTTCTCTTCTTCCAAAAAATGCAGAAATAACCTTAGAAACAACAATGGACATAGATAAACTAGATAAAGACGTAGAGATTATAAAAAAAATAATAAATGAATTAGATAATTATAATGCCAACAAATAAACTTGCAGAAAACGTATTTCAAATATATTTTAAGGAATTTGGAAGTTGCGTTTATGTTATAAAACAAGATAGGGACAATATACTCATAGATACGTCAAGTGAAGAAAACACCCAAGAATTATTAAATGAATTAGAAAAATTAAAAATAAATCCAAGAGATGTTCATATCCTACTCATAACCCATAAACATCCAGACCATATTGAAAATAATTACCTATTTCCAAATGCAACCATTTATTCAGAAGAAAACATCAATCAACTTGTTTTATTAAACATGAGACCAATAAAAGTTCCAGGACATACAAAAGATTCTCTTGCATTTATGTATAAAGATATCCTATTCTCAGGAGATACACTATTCCATTTTGGAATAGGAAGAACAGATTTCAAAGAATCAGTTCCTGAAAAAATACAAGAATCAGTAAATAAATTAAAACATCTTCCCTATAATATTTTAGCACCAGGGCATATATAAAAACAAATTCTAGGGAAGGTGACTTGTTAGGAAACCGTTAGGTTTCATACGATCAGGACATATATAAAAACAAATAAACATCAAGCTAATTATGCAGCCTTTCTCTCTACCCTTGTTTCTAATCTTGCAGCAACTCTTTCAACACTCTTTGCTCTTCCTAAAATAAGTTCTGGCTTATCTTTTTCTTTTCTCAATACAACAGGAACTGAATATTCTTTTCCACCATATAATGCATTAATAGTTCCAGATTTATCCTGTCCTGGAATTAATGTTATAATGCCCTCCTTTGATTCCTCTTCATTTAACTCAATTCCACCTAATAATCCTGCTCTTATTAAAGACGAATTTACAATATCATGAGGAAAAAAAGGCATAATAATCTCTTTGCCATTAAAATAACTAACAATTCTATAATTACCAGATTGATTATCATATCTTAAACATGATCTTTCATAATTATCTGAAATATGCCTCCTAAGGACTATTGAAAATAATTTTCCAAGAGGTGCACAATCACTAACATTATCTAAATCAAATAAATCCATATCAATATTAGGGCTAATAAGTATATAATCCTTATGATTATCTTTAAAAACTCTTTTTCCCATTTTATAATACAAAAAGGTAATAACAATGAAACTTTTATTTATAGGCCCTCAAGGAAGTGGAAAAGGAACCCAGGCAGCAATAATTTCAAAAGAACTTAATATGCCCCATATTTCAACAGGAGATTTATTCAGATCCATAAAAGGAGAATTAAAACAAGAATTAGATTCCTACATGAATTCAGGAAAACTAGTTCCAGATGAACTAGTAATTAAAATATTAAAACAAAGAATCTCACAACTAGATTATAAAAAAGGATTTATTCTAGATGGTTTTCCAAGGACAATTAATCAAGCCTATCTTTTAAAAAAAATAACAAACATAGACAAAGTAATAGACATCGAACTTGATGATGAAACATCTATAAAAAGAATCTCTGGAAGAGTTACCTGTGAAAAATGCAAAGTAGGCTATAATCTAATCACAGAACCAAAACCAAAAAATCCAAAATTCTGCGATATTTGCAATGGAAAACTTATAAAAAGAGCAGATGATAATCCTAAAGCAGTAAGAAAAAGACTAGAAATTTATCACAAAGAAACAGAACCTATTTTAAATGAATACAAACATCTAACCATAAAAATAAATGGCGATCAACACATAGATAATATTAACAAAGAAATTCTTAAGAAACTAAAAGAATTCTAAACAAAACATTTATAAAGTATACTTGGTATACTAAGTATATGAAAATAACCACCATTAAAATAAGTGAAGATACAAAGAACAGATTATTAAAATTAAACATATCTGAAAAAGGAAAAAGTTTTGATATTCTCATTAATGAATTAATTAGCATTTATGAAAGAGATACAAAAAGATATCAAAAAGATTACGAAGACTGGAAAAAGAATCATGAAAAAAATAAAAAGGCATATGAAGAATGGGAGAAAAAGAATAAAGAGTATAAAGAAAAATACTCAAAAGAAAAACAAACATGGGATAATCTGCTTAAATGGGCAAAATCAAAAGGATTTAAAGGGTAAAATTAAGCAAATCTCAATAATCTATCCAAACCTCTTCTTTCAGATTCAGTTACAGAATCCAAGACTTTACTAGGATCTAAAATCAATCCAGGTAATTTCAATTCCTGTGATAATTCAGAATCAAATTGATTAGCAAACCATTCCCTAGACTCAGAATCGATAAATCTATATTTACCTTTAGAAAACTCAGCAATAATAACTCCGGCATTTTGTTCATTAAGAACATTAGTAAATAATCCTTTTGAACCCATATCAGGATTAAATTCATGAACATTATGAACTGAATAATGATCTACACCAATCCTTTCAGGACTTCCAACTATTCTATAAGCATCAGGCCCATGGCTATTGCATACTGCTAAAACAATTCCAGCTGGAAGTGAAATAACTGGCATCTGAAAATGACCTTCCATTAATGTTACTCTTTCAGCAGAATCTTTTGGAATTTCAAATATATGCCCACAATCATTACACCTATATCCACTAACAATAGTTGGTAAACCCATGAAAAAAATATAAATCAGTTATTTAAAAAGATTTATGTGATAATAAACTAAGTCTTTGAACCATCAGATAAAGCACCATAACCATAACCTGAAGAAACTAAATCAAGATATCTATTAATCAAAGGATTTTGAGGATGACACATGCATTCTAAATCAAATTCTCCCATAGTCATGTGCCCAACTTCATCAAGAACAAATCTATCACCACGATTAGTAGGAGTTATTGCTTTACTGCCAAAACCACTTTTATCAATCTCTATCATCACTATTCACTGTATTATAAAAATAATATAATTATAAATTTATTTTATATTTCTAAATTTTTTATTATTCTTCAACAGGATCTCTGCCTGTAACCTCTTTATAGATTTTCCTTAATCTTCCATGATATTCACCAAGAGCTTCTACTCCAGTGTTAACTAAATAAAAACTATCACAACAAAAACAACCAACAGGAAGTGGAAGCCCCCACATAGGATGATCAGGTTGAGGATTTCTTACCCTAACATGCCTAAAACCTTTATCAGAAACATCAAATTCCTCTCTCAATCTACCAACAAGCAATCTCTTTTCATCACTAGAGATTCTAAGCCTTAATTCAGATTTTCCCATATTAAATATTTTTATTTTATAACAATAAAATAAAAAAATTAATTTATAAATATAGTTGAATAAAAATACATATATTCCAATGTAATGATAAAAAAATAAGAAATATTAAAGAATTTATTTTGAAAATAAATCTCTTTGAATTGTTCCAACATCAAAAGGATCAAGAGGTTCTCCACACAGTATTTTTGCAAGAATTCTTTGATTATAAAATCTTAATAAATTTGCAGCATCCTCTAAATCATCATATACATCCGGACTTGATGCAGGTACATAAATATCATCAAGATTATCCACCCCAAATCCCCTTATATTGACGCCATTAACAGCAAAATCCCAAATCCTTGCAATACTATTATGTATTGGAGCATTTATACTAAAATCTTGAAGCATTGAACTTGCTGCTCTTGGACAACATACTATTCCAACTCCCCTCTCAGCCATCCTTCTGGCTGTATTTAAAAATTCATCATATGGTTTTGCAGAACTGGATATTACATGAACCATATCTATCTGAGGAAATCTTTCAGGAGAGACACGAAGATCAATATCCTGCAAAAATTCAAGATCAGATAAAAGTGTCTCAGTAGTCATATCACCAGGCCTATTCTCCTGCCCAACATGGAATTGCATTGGTTTACCCAATCTATATCCAAGTTGCAAAACATACCAATTATGCTGTCTTTCTCCAATATGCCCATCTTTGCGATCTTTTTCAGCAAGACCTACAATAAAATCAGATCTCCTTGCAGCCTCTTCAAAAATTTCATATCTTCTAGGATCTGAATCCTTAAATCCAGAAGGATTATATGCACCTATAAAAAGATCAATTCTTCCTTTATATTCAACTTTTAATTTTTCAGCAATCTCCAAACTTTTAAATTCAGTATTATGTGTTGCATCAATTGTTGTATACATTTTCCTAACACCAAACCTTATTGATTCTTCCAAAAGTCTTCTCATCCTTTCTTCAATACATTCAGAAGTAAATCCAGGTCCTTTGTGGAGCACCCATGTAAGTCTTTGTTTTTCAGGAAGAGTCCTTCTTGCTATATCATCCACACTAACACCATGATGAGCATAATATTTATCCCTCCGAGTATAGGCCCTATCTCCATGTATATGAAAATTACCAATACCAGAAAAACTATTATCACAAAAATCCCTAACTTCCTTTTCAAAGTCAGATTTTGGAGTATATTCTATATTCATTTTTATTTCATAATCAATATCTATTTAAAAAAATGATTGAGATAAAAAACATCCTTTAATCACCAATAATCATTTAAATCCAAGATTACTTACTAAATTATATTTCTACTCATCTGCTCTGTCCGAAGTTCTTTAGATTCCCAAAATTTAAACTGATTATTGTCTGATTTTTATTTACTCCCCTCTAATTAATAAGGAGGAGAAAGAAAAATAAGTGATTTTATATAGGATAACAATTCAATGAATTTAATTCCAGACAGAACATATTAATCCAATTTCCTTCTTCCAGCATAAACATCCCTAACACCTGATTCAACATAATCATCAAATTTAGGTAAAAGTAATGTTTGGGTTAATCTTTCAAGAATAGCAGGACTATGATGTTGGTCATGAACACTAACCTTAGGCCCTTTTGTAACATAATCATGTATCATTCTATTAACACTACCAAATCTAGTAATCTTCCCAACCCCAAGATTAAAAACTCCAAATCTTTTACAATAGGGCATTATAAGTTCTGTAGCATCTCTCACTAATCCTGAAAGACCATCAACCTCAGAAACAGAACCTGCTAAAAATACCTCTAGTTCCATTGCTCCCCGATTCCCAAATCTAGAATGAGCAATTGTATGATCAACTAAAACACTCCCATTGGTCATTATCTTTAACATTCTTGGTAATCCATTTCCTAAATCTTTTACAGGAACTCCAACACAACAAAATCCATTTTTTTCAAAATAGCCATTTATATCACAATAAGCTTTTTGTAATTGATCAAAACTAGGAAAATCTTCTTCTAATCCCAAAATAGATTCAACAGTTTCTCCACTAAAAGGTCTCATACCAGGGCATGCACCAACAGCACCAAAACTATAAATTTTAACTTGCATGAATCAAAACAATTTAAATCCTATTTAAATATAATCATAATTTAGAATAAGAAATAATAATCATATGATAATAATTTACTTTATAAATATTATATCACTTATTTTCAAACAAAAACTTCAATTGATTTTGCGCTTACTTTATGTTCTCTTATCAATTTAAAAATATCTACCTTATTTTGTATGGGAATCATAATACAGCTTTTTCCTAATTTTTTTCCTGTAAATTTTGATAATAATCCTTCATAACTTTTATCTTTTATTTTAAACCCATAGATTTTATTAAGAAAAGCACCTCTATTTTTTTCTATTTTATCCCAAAAAATTATTATAAAATGCTTAACATCTGAAGGAAGCTTACCAGATTCATATCTTCCATAAAGAACAATTCCCTCAGAAGAAATGCTTCTCTGCAGATCTTTCCATTCTTCTAATTTTCCAATCTTAAGATTAATTTTATTATCAATTCCTCTTGCCTTGAACAATAAAGCCTCCCTGCTTTTATAAAATTTTTCTAAAATTCTTTTTATATCATTTTCAAATTTATTAGATTTTTTCTTGACTTCAATAAAAATATCAACATCACTTTCCTTATTTTCTTGATTTTTTGCCACGCTTCCAAATAAAACTATTCTTTCAATTTCTTTTTCATTTTGTAAATTATTTATTAGATATGCTACAAAATAGCTTGCATAAGATTTTAGATTTTCCATCTTGTAATCCCCTTTAATTCAAAAAATAAATTTATTTTTTCTTGAATGACTTTTTCTGTTGAAGGCGCCCCATAGGCTAAATCATCTCTTTTTTCTTCAATTTTGATTGCAATATCAACAATACTGTTAATATTTTCAATAGAATCTATTGGAGAAATTATTTGTTGCTGCAAATGTTCAAAAAGAGTTTCTCTTTTTCTTTTAAGCCACTTATGATTTATTTTTGCTCCCTCTTTTATAATGCTTAGTTTATGAAAATATAACTCGATTAAATTAACAACTCCTAAAGACAAGGAAAAAGCAAGTCTTCTTTGATGAGTAACGAGACCTCTTTCATCCCTTAATGCAATCTCTATCTCATCCAAAACTTCTTTCAAAATTTCAATATGCCTTTCTTCTTTCATTTTAATTAGAATATTAAATCATTTATTTTAATTTAATTAAGACACTTGTCTTTATAAGCTTTTCTAAATTAAGACACTTGTCTAAAAAGTATTAAGACACTTGTCTTGAAAACATTCAATTATGTAATAATTTTGTAATATAAAACTTCATGAGAAGTGAACATCTAAAATCAGGTAATAATTTCATAGTGTGAAGATTCGCTAGAATAGAACATTCGAAATCATGTAATGATTTCGTAACCATCCCTATGTTTAACAACATGGTCTTTTCCAACAGCCATTTTTGTTTTTGCATTAATTGCTCTTATGAAATTCTTTCCAAGATCAGTATGAACAGTATATGCAAAATCCAATGCAGTTGAACCTTCAGGAAGTAAAAAGCAATCAGGCAAGATATTTCCCTTAGAATCAGCTAACTTATGAGCACCAGCAGGAAATACAGCAATATATTTTAATAAATCAAAAACAACTTTATTCAAGACTTCCTGAACACCAGTACTTCCATATTTTTTTAAAACATTTTCTCTAATATTCTCAAGAGCTTGCCTTTGTTTTTCATTCAATTCTTTAATAAGCTTAAAATCATTTTCTCCAGGAATATATTCAATCAATCCATGATTATGTGCTTGCCTAAGGGCAAGTTCAGAATCAGCACTACAGGAAACAATCATAAGTTCAGGATATTTTTCTTTTAATTTTTTCAAATTTTCAAAACTATTAGGCCTATCACATTTATTTGCAGCAATAATCATTGGCTTTGTCAAATGTCTAAGATCATGAGCAAATCTTCTAACTTCAGAATTAGTCCATTCAGCAGGTTTTTCAACATTATACTTTCCCCTAACTAAAATTCTTTTAACTGAATCCTCAGTTACCTTAAGACCTGAAAATTGATTTGCAATTGCTTTATGTAATTCCTGTTTAGTATTTTGAATTACTCTTGCAAATCCCTTCCAAGCTTTATTTAAAATTCCTAAATACCATAAATCAAGTTCATTTTCAAGCATAACAACATCAAAAGTAGAATCATAATCCTTTGTTTCCTTACCACCACTATCAGTCTCACCACTTATATCTACAATATGGATAAATGCATCAGCAGCAGCAAGATCACTTAAAAATTCATTTCCTAAACCTTTTCCTTCACTTGCTCCTTCAACAAGTCCTGCAACATCCATTAAATCAATAGGGACAAATCTATTCCCATTTACACAATAACCTTTATGAGGATTACATTTAACTCCAAATTCCTTATCAATACAATCAATCTTAACATAACCAATACCATGATTTGGTTTAATAGTTGCAAAAGGATAGCTAGCTATAAGTACATCTGCAAGTGTGCAAGCTTTAAAAAAAGTTGATTTTCCACAAGAGGGCTTACCAACCAACCCTATTAACATTTTAAACTCCCAATTAACATAAAAAAATTAAAAGAAACAGGTTTAAATAAATTGTTGTTTTACCCTCTTAAGAATCTTATGTTCTCTTCATGTAAATTTCTGACTCTTTCTTGTAATTCTTTCTGTCTGTCTCCTTTTAAAAATTGTCTAAAAGAATCATATCTCACTTCCATTTTCTTTTTTAAAACTTCATAAGAAACTGGTTGATAATCCCACACATCAACTCCAACATCACACCTAAGTTTTGTCATAGTTTCAACAGTCCTTCCATGAGAGTGACCATAAAAATGCCATACTCCCCTATACATGCCCTCCCAAGAATCTATTGGATTATGAAACAGAACTATTTTTTGTCCTTCAACACTTATTTCCATGTATCTATGCACTTCTGTGAATTGAGATAATATTTCTTGATTCATTTTATCATGGCTTCCAAGAATCAAAACTTTTTTTCCATGAAGTAACGAGATAAACTTTGCATGATTCTTCCATGCAAAATCTCCAATAATATAAACTAAATCCCTTCTTCCAACAACAGAATTATGCCTTTCAGTCATTGTATAATTCATCTCATCAACACTTGCAAAAGCCCTATGATTTAATATCCCTTTATGCCCATAATGCGGGTCTGCAGTAAAAAATACATTCATGAAAAAACAATAAATAAATGGTTTAAATAAATTCCTATAAACAAGAATTATTCAAAATCCAACTGTTCTTCAAGAATACCTAATTTAAAAGCATATTTTTTAACATCATTATATTCTTCCTTTTTACTCAAATCCACAACAAATATCTTTTTTTTGAAGATTATAAAATGATATTCACTATTCCTATAGTCCACATACCAGCTATTTTGGTGTTTTGAATCAATTGCCATGGCAATTCTTTCAGCAGTTTCCATTGCCCGATCTTCTTTAACATCAATACTATGTAAAGTCCATTTTTTCAACCAAGGAGTATTATGCTCAGAAGTAACTTTTTCAACTTGAGTTCTAAAAATATTGAGGTTCTTCAATATTCTTTTATCTTCTAAACTTTCTTCAATTATTATTCCACGAAAATCCATAACAAACAAAAGAAATATAAGTTTAATAAATCTACTGGAAAAATGAGAATCTGGTCAATTCACCAAAAATATTTAGATGTAAAAAGACTCACAGGAGTCTGGAGAGAAACACTTTTAGCAAAAGCAGTTTTAGAAGGAAAAACAACAGGTTACAAAAATCATCCACAGTTAATAAGATTCAAGCAACAATCAGATTCAATTTTATTCATCAACACATATTTAGAACATATCCATAAAGAATCTAAACATAGAAATTACAAATTCAATAAAGATTTAATTTTAAATAAATCAACAAAAAACAAAATACCAGTTACAGATAAACAACTAATCTACGAACTAAATCATCTAAAAAAGAAACTGAATAATCCCAAACACCTAAACTCAATAACAATTCCAGAACCACATTCATTATTTAATATAATTAAAGGTGAAATAGAAATATGGGAAAAAATAAAATAATTATCTTGACAGTAATATTATAAACATGGGCCTGCCAAGCGCTCAAGAATTATTTTAATTCTTGGCTACTCCAACTTTCCACTATCAAGTTAGAGTATTTGAAAATCTTGACAGTAATATTATAAACATGGGCCTGCCAAGATTTGAACTTGGGACCCCCGCCTTTCTTAGCAAGATATGCCAGGAAACTAAATCTCTCATGAAACTTATTCTTATAAGAGCGGTGCTCTAACCAGGCTGAGCTACAGGCCCACATTACTTAAAGTAGAAATTCATTATTTTTAAAGTTATTCAATCGTAAAGTTACATCAATAAGTTTTATAAATCAAGAATCCATAATAATAGAATGAAAAAGAGTGTGAAAAAGCAGAATATAAATCTAAATAAAGATGATGAAAAATTATTTGCATTCCTAGGTGCATTTTTTACAATTGTGGGTTTTTTAATAGTTCTCATCCTAAGGAAAAAAAATGACTATGCAATGTTCTATGCAAAACAAGGACTTGTATTATTTATTGCAGCAATGATATTCTCCATATTTTCAGGAATACCTTTTATAGGATGGATATTTTCAACTATTTTACTAGTAATATGGTTGATACTATGGATAATGACATTCATAAATTCATTATCAGGCAAAAAAATTAATACATTTATAATCGGAGAGTTAGCAGAAAAAATAAAATTATGAAAATAAAAAATCAAGAAATAAAATTTATAGCTATAATGGCATTAATCCTATTTATAATGCTCCCAATAATAGCATTCTTTCTAGAAGATATTTTAAAAAATAATACCTACGTGAGAATAATACTAATAGTTCTAATCTCTATCATAGTACTAATAGTTATCATAGATTATTGTCTAAAAAAGAAATATAAAAAAGAATTAATTAAAATAAATGATTGGAAAAAATATTCTATATTTATAAAAGGATTAATATTGGGAACAATAATTGGAGCAGTATTAATGCCAATCACAGCCTGGTATTTTTCACAGATGTTTAATAGCATTTATTTTTCAGTAGTCTATGGACAATTGATACTATGCATAGTGCTTTCTAGTGTGGTTGTATATTTATTGGAAAAAATGATCTTACAATAAGCTTTTTAAACCAAATTCTTCTCTAATTTTAAGATAGCAAGTTCATTATTAAAAATAATAAAATCAATAATTGTTGCTATCGCAATTATGCCCCCGTAGTGTAGAGGCCAAGCATAGGGCCCTTTCAAGGCCTTGACCCGAGTTCGAATCTCGGCGGGGGCATAAATAATTTTTGGTTAATCCTGGGGACTCGGGCTATTTTATGGCAAATAAGTTATTTTCCAATAATCTTCAGGATAATAATTGATCTTTCTAATATTGGGAAACTAGAACATTAAATTAAATTCAAAAATTCTCCTGGACTTATGATTTTAATTTCTCTAAATTCTAACATATTCAGAAGATGTTTATCATAAGATACTATATACTCTACTTTTCCTTCAATTGCTGCTTCTAAAATAATATTATCTTTCGGATCAGCTTTAATTACGCTTAGTTTAATTTTTGTTTCAATTAAAGTGGAAATTGACAAAATTGTTCTTAACAACTCTTCAATACTTAATTTTAAATTTAATATATATTTTTGAAACTTTAATTCTCTATTTAAAACTCTTACAATTTCTGATAAAATATCTTCAGAAATTATTATTTGTATATCCTCTTTTTCTGCCTTTTCTATAATTTTACTTGCTTCTCCATCCCAAATTATTCCAGATAGCCAAACATTTGTATCTAGAACTATTTTCATTTAAACCTCTTATCTAATTCTTGATTCTTCTATCAGCTTTTTTAAATCATAGTCTGTAAAATTAGATTTTTTTGCTGCTTCTCTGAATGGTTTTGTTGCTTCTTTCCAAGATTTAACTTTAGGTAATTCAATTTTCTTCATACAAATAGAATCATCGCTATCAGAAATTATTAATAAATTTCCTTCTTCTAAATTCATTCTTTTCCTTATTTCTGAAGGGATTACAACCTGTCCCTTTGAACTTATCTTAGTTATGTTTACCATGTTAAAAATTGAAAATTTTTAATCACCCCAAAATCCTTTTTGGATTTTTGCTGTGTAAGATTGTAAGACTATTATATTTATAAATCTTTCTGTTCTTACTTTCTTACATAAGTATATTTTTGGAAAGTAAACACTTAAAGATAGATATCACTCCATCCACTCAATCTTAACAATCCTTATAAAACAAAGCAGTCTTATACAATTATAATATTAAATCAAAAAAACAATGTGCCACCACACACTAAAGTTTTGAGAATTTTTAATTCTCAATAGTGCTCAGAAATCCATAAAAGATTTCTGACATGTGTGGTTTGTGACAGGCACTTGTTTTTAGGACTTCAAAATCGTAAGATTTTGACAGTGCTCAAGATTTTACAATCTTGACATGTTCAGAAATTAAAACAAGTAAAAATCCACATCTTAAAAGATGTGGTTTAATTTCTGACATTATACTAATATGCCCACTAATCCAAACATTTTATCCGCTTGCACGGTGGGGGCATTAATACTTTTCCGCTAAAATAAGAGATTTGGATTATTTCTAAAAAATATCTTAGAATATACATTTATTTAAATACACTTTTTATCTTTTAGAACTATGATTGAAGCTCTAGAAAAACAAGTTCTTTTAAGAGGACCCTTAGTTTGGGATCCAAATAAGGAGCACAATGGACCAGATCCTGAAATACAAAGGACTGAACAACAATTTAGAGAAGTTTTTAGCCCATATATTGGCCAAGTGGTTCTAGTTCAAGGATTGGATAATAATTGTCGTTTAGCAACAAGATATCCAGCTAATGCAAAGTTATTTATTTTACAGCATGGAATTATAGAATTTGCAGAAAGAAGAAAAAGAGACAGGGGAGGAAATTTCTTTCTCGGATTTTCTGATGAAGATACTGCAGCAATTGATGGTTATGGATGGGCAGGATATAACAGAATCCTAGACTTTGTGGGCAGTGAAATAGCAAGAGTTGTTGGTTCAAAGGGCGAGACAATATATGAAGATCCAACAGAAATTAGAAGATGGGAACAATTTTATGGAAAATGGAAAAATAATGGTCAACTTCCATCTAAATACCGAAATGAAACCTTCGGTAGTTTAGCAGATTTTTCTTCAACTCAAATACTTAATAGAGTAATTCAAAAAGCCCTAAGCGAAAGCCTTCTTACAGCCTATCGCGTTCGACCTGAATAATTAAAATATAAGATATTTAAAAAAATAGATTCACTAAAATTTCTCATAAGGATGAAAGCAGGAGACATATTAATTTTTATACACTGCTTCCATGTTTATTCAATGGATAAATCAACCTCAAAAATATTTCAAGTCTACAAGCCAGTTGGAATAACTCCAGCACAACTAATAGATATATTTAGAGAAAAATTTCCAGAATACAAAAAAATATCCATATCCCATGCAGGAAAACTAGACCCTCTTGCAGAAGGATTAATGATACTTTTAACAGGAAATTTAACAAAACAAAAAAATTTCAAAAAATATCTAAACCTAGACAAAGAATATCAGGCAAAAATTCTTTTTGGATTTTCAACAGATTCCTATGATATTCAAGGAATACCTAAAAAAGGTAATAATCAGGAAATAGATATTGAAAAATTAAAGCAAGAATTAAAAAAATTAAATGGAATCTATGAACAAGAAATACCTGTATTCTCTGGAAGAAAAGTGAATGGAAAGCCCCTTTACTATTATGCTAGAAACAACAAATTAAATCAAATAAAAATACCAAAAGAAGAAGTAGAAATTAAAATCACATTTAATAATATTGAAAAAATATCCAGTCAAAATTTTTTAAAAGAAATAATAAGAAAAATAAATCTATTAAATGGAGATTTCAGACAAGAAGAAATAAAAAATAAATGGAAAGAATTCCTAAACAAAGAAAATAAAGAATATTTAATTTTAAATCTAACAATTAAATGTTCTTCAGGAACATACATAAGATCAATTGCCAATGATTTAGGAAAAAAATTCAACAGCGCAATTCTATTTGATTTAATAAGAACAAAAATAGATAATTTCAAATTAGAAGATTCCATTAGACTATAACAAAAATCTAAACCTTTTTAAACATCAAAATTTGTCAAACAAATTTTGTGGCTTAAAAATTCCCAAACAGAAGAATTTTTAAAGAACAATGTATTAATATTCATATGAAAAAAAAGGTAAAAAAAGCAGGAAAATCTTGGAACCTTTTTGCTATCTTTGGTTTTGTTCTAGCATTTCTAAGCTGGTTCTCAGTTTTAGGAATAGCATTGAGCATAGTTGGAATAATAGAAACCAAAAGAAAAAGACAAAAAGGAAGATTACTTGCAATTGTAGGACTGATTGTTGGAATATTAGTTCTAATTGCAAAAGCCTATAATTCTTATTTCTTTTAATTTTATATTTAAAATATAATTTAATAATTATAGATAAAACTATAAAAAAGTGTAAATTATCTTCCAAGTTTATTAGTAATGTGTAAAATGTTTAGGAAAATTATACATCCTGCAGAACTATAGAAGCAGATTTTAAATTGAATAACTTATCTCCATTAAAACTAATAAATTAAAAACCTATCTTTCCCACATCTCTAATCTGGATTTAGGAATCAGCACATGTTCATAACCTTCCAAAGGGTTTTCAACAACATCTTCACCAACAGTCAAAATGTTATTTCCCTCAACAAAATAACTCCCTCTTGTTCCACCCTCATGTAAACCAAAAGATTCTCCAGGATTTTTTTCATTAATTATCTTACCAATGGGAAAATCACTTTCTCCAACAACTCTTGAATAATAAATTTTATTATCAAAAACAATAATGTCAACATCCTTTTCCATTAAATGCAATTTAGAACCAGATACAATGATTTTATCAAATGGTTTTAATGGAAAGAATAAAATATTTTTTCCATTTATAAAAATATCATCCTCAATAAACACAATGTACTGTTCTGAAAAAAAACCTCCAGCATTATCTAGCTCAGAAGCACTTACCAATGGCAAGAATCCAGTCACAATTCCATTAGAACTAGGTATTTGACTATTATTAACAGTTGCACCACCATCATCAATTAAAGTAGTTTCATTTCCAACTTTTACAATCCCCAAGTCTACTCCATTCTTAGTAATAATTGTAGTTGTATTAGCAGTCATTATATTTTCAAGAGAACTGTTTGTGTTAACATTCGCAACACTGCCTGGCCTATTATAAACTATTATTTTATTTCCAGTGTTTCTATCTTCAAGAGTAAGTTCCATATCAGTAAAATTAAGAGCAACCCTATTTTTATTAACATTTATAGCACTAATAGCAGGATATAAACTAGCAGAATCCTCAACTAATCTCGGTGCATTTATCTTTGCTAATCTATCATGTCCAGCCTGCATATTTGATTGCAGATTTGTTTTCAAATTTCCAAGCATCTGTTGAACAACACTTAATATTTGTTGAGCAATCTGCATCAGATTCTGCATATCTCCGCTAGAACCAGAACCAAACGGATTAAATCCACTAAAGGGAGGAGCATCAGCAGCAAATACAGAATTAATCAAAATACCTAAAGTTAAAATTATTCCAATTACTAAAATAACCCTCCTCTTTTCAGTTTTAACCATAAATAAATTAAGAATAAACAATATTTAAATCTAAAGGTTTTAAAGAATCTAATCTAAACCAACCCCATAATATATTCTTTTAATCTAGGATGAAAAGATGTATTAAAGTATTTTTCAAGTTCATCAGGTTTTACCCATTTTAATTCAACAAAATCTTCACCAGCAACTTCTTTCCCACCCTTAACTTCACATAAATAATATATTGATAAAAGCTCCATTTTTTCAGGATAGGTTTTTGCAAAAATAGGTCCTAAACTTGCAACATCGAGATTAGTTTCTTCTTTTACTTCTCTTTCAACAGCCTTATCTAAATCTTCCTTGTATTCTGGTTTTCCACCTGGAAATGCCCAAGTCAATTCCTTAATATGGGGATCTCTTATTCTTCTTCCAATCAATATCTTCTTTGTTAAAGGATCAAAAATAATACCTAAAACAATTACAACAAAAATCCCTTTCTTGTATTTTTTCCAGTCAATATTTTGTTCTTCCATATCAATATCACCTAAAATTATATAATAAAGTAATAAAATCACCCCTTAAAAACCTTAGCATTTCAGGTTTTTAATGATTTATCACCAAACCCTTCGGGTTTTACCTACACCTAAACAGGCTGAGTCACAATTCAAATAGTTTGAATTGATTATCAATTCAAAAAATAAAATCTTATTATTATGAACTATTTTTCCTCTTGCTATCCATATCTTCTTCAAATTATGTACAATACTTATTAAGTTCAGTTCTAATTTTGCCCCATCTAATCCTCTAATCAAGAACTCATTGAATCCTAAATTATATTTTATGTTTCCAATGACAGGTTCCACTATGGTTTTTCTTAAACCATAGGTTTTCTTTCCCTCTTTTGTTTCCATTTTCTTCTTCATTCGCAGTCTTTCCCTGAAAAATTCTGGAACTCTTTTCATTATTTTTCCATCTTCGGATTTATACACTCTTTGCTTTTTTCCTTTTCTCCATACCCAATCTTTGTGATACTTCAATCTCTTTCCATCAATTATGATTTCATCCTTTTTGAAATCATATTCATAGTCATCGTATTTTCTTGTTTCTTTTCTATTGTCTAATTCTATTGCTTGAGACATATTGGGTATATATCCCTCTAAGTTTTCATCTTCTAAAAACTTTAGATTTTCTCCATTGCTGTAGTTGCAATCTAATGCAAATTTAGTATCTTTTTTCAATTCCACATTTTCTCTTACATTTTTTATTTGTGGTTGCAATTGATGAGAGTCATCTCTATCTTGGCAAACATCATTTGCAATAATTATCTGGTTCTTTGAATCAACTGTAAATTGTGGATTATAGTCAAGTTCAAAAACTCCTTTTTTATTTTTCATCATCCTGCATTCAGGATCGGATAAAGATACTCTCTTTATCAGAGAGTCTTTATCAAATTCTTCAATTGCCCTCTTACAATTGTCTTTTAACTTTTCTTTATCCTTTACTTTACGATAGTTTTCAACTATCATTTTGAGATTTTTAATCTCAAGGTTTGTTTTATTCTCCTCCTTGTCCCCATAGATTTCTTTATCTATCTCATCTTGCTTGACATCTTCTTCAATCATTTTATCAATGATTGAATCTAGTCTTTCAATTTGCTCTTTTGTCAAGCACATTTTCTTACTTGAATTTGCTTTTATCTTGCTTCCATCTATGCAAATTAGATTTAGGTCCACTAAATCATTTTCAGAAGCTAACTTTACAGTTTCTTTAAATGCCTCCTTTACAAAATCTTTATTGTTTTTTCTAAACCTACTTATTGTCCTAAAATTTGGCTGAACTTTTTCAGCCAAATACATAAAAACAAAGTTTTCTCTGCATGCACTTGCAAGCTTTCTTGATGACCTTTCCTTAGAAAGCATTCCTTGAATAATAATTTTCATTATTATTCTTGGATGATATGCAGGATGCCCTGCACCATCATATACCATATCAAAATTTGTAAAATCCAAAGAATCTACAAATTCTTCAACAAAAAAACAGATATGATCATTAGATATCATATCTTTAATTGATTGAGGAATCAACCAATTTTGACCCTTATAAGAATTCATATATACCATTTTTAACCTCTTTTGTCGATATTCATCGACGATATTTAGTTATATTATCGACGAGAAGTAAGTATTTATATTTTACTAATTATGGGACAGCCTGTAAAGTGTGTGGTTTGTGACAGACACTTGTTTTTAGGATGCTCAGGAATTAAAGCCTCAAATTGAATCCACATCATAAATGATGTGGTTTAATTCCTTACATTAAACTTCAGAATCCTAAGGAATATAATACCCAGTATCTCCGCAGAAGGGTTATTTTATGGAATTTGTCTAACCCCTAATTATTAATTTTATTTTCTCCCCCTCAATAATAGGGGGGAGTAAAGATAAAATTATGCAAAAGAAAAGAGTTAGTAACTGTCTGTGCGGAGATACTGGATACCAAAGAAAAATTTAAATATAGGTTAAAGTTCATTAATCTAAAGAGATACACCATGAATACTAAGTTTATTTTAATTTTTCTAATAGCAGTTATTTTTTTGAATGCAACACTAATAAGTGCAAAAGTATATCCCCCTGAACTAAAAGGACCTTATTTTTTTGTAAAATACTCAGATAAATTTAATGTTACAAATCTTTCCTATGATATTTTTGTTTACACACCTATTGGAGTAAAACCTCTTGCATTTGAAATTAAAGGGCCACCTTATCCAGTAGTGATAGTAAGTCCTGGTTTAGGGGCATCAAAAATGGATTATAGATGGATAGGTGAACACCTTGCAAGCCATGGTTTTGTAGTAATTCTTTATTCTGTTCCAAATAGATTTGCATGGGGGGTGTCTGAAAGAGTAGATGGATTTAAAGAAGCAATTAATTATCTAGAATTAAAAAATAATCAAAAATGGAGTCCATTAAAAGGAAAAGTAGATTTAAGTAAAATTGAAATAAGTGGTCATTCTTTAGGCGGAGGTGCAAGTGTAGCCTATATTCCCCTGGATTCAAGAGTTAAAACAGCAGTTCTATTAGCCCCTTATCTTGGAAGTGTCGAAGGAAATTTAACTCTTATTAATATTCCAGTTCAATTACAGATTGGAGACATGGATAGTATGTTCTATAAAAATGAAACAGATCTTTCTGATGACAATGATTCAACACCCTATGACTATTACAAAAACCTATCTACTCAAACAAAAGAATATATTCAAATCAAAGGAGGAAATCATTTTCAATATTCAGAATCCCCTATTTCTACATTAGGAAGTTTCTTAGATTGCAAAGCAAATATTAGTCAAGAAATGCAGCAAAGAATAGCTCTAAGATATTTAACCTCTTGGTCTTATTATTTTTTAAAAAATGACTCTAACTACTACACCTATCTTTTTGGAGAAACAGTTGTTAAAAACCTTAATAATCAGAGTATAAGCATGTTAGATATTAAAATACCTTCTTTAAACCTATCAATGGGAAGTCTGGGCAAAGGTTGTGTAAACCTTATGAGTAATATGTGGAGTGATGATGATGAAAACAAAACATCTGCCACCATAACAAGTTTGGACATAGGCAATTTCCTTAGAACAACAGGAAATATAATTTTTGAATTTTTTAATTGATAACTATTTTAAACAAAAGTTTCTAATAATTTCTTTATTTCTAACCTCTGGATGAAATAACATCCCATAAATATTCTCTTCTCTATGCTTAATTGCCTGCGAGCATTTTGATTTAGAGATTTTTTCTTCAGAATTAACTAAATCGGGATGCGAGTTTACCTCTCCCCCACAATAAACTTCAAAATCATTTAATTTAGAGAAATCAATAAAATTATTATGTAAATGATAAACTTCACATTTTTCTTTCAAACCAAGAAACTCTTTACTAAAATATTCTGTATGAAACCCTATTTCAGTACATCTTCTAATCTTTCCACCAAATAAAGAACCAATTATATGCATTCCACCACAAATCCCTAAAATAGGTTTATCAAAATCCATGATCCAATTAAAATATCTCAAATTTTTAATAAAATAATTATCAAATAAAGAAGTTCCACAAATAATTATTCTTGAAGCTTTTTTCAAATCATCTTTACTGACTTTAATATAATCTCTAACAAAATACCTTATCCGATTATTATCAAGAATATCGCAAATAGGTTTTACAAATTCCAAATAATGCAATTTTTCTTTGCAAATATTAACAATTAAAAGATTTTCTTTCATTTCAATCGAACCTCACTTCTAAATGCATTTCCACTACCGCTTATCTTAAATCCAACAACCTTTAATTTTCTCTTGAACAAAGGGCAATTTAAAACTAAGCTCTCAAATTCTCCACCTTCACCAGCAACAGCAATCTTATATTGTTCATTTAATTTTCCAATCTCATTAATAAAATTTTTATCAATTTTCCTAAGGATCCAAGAAACATCAAAAGGGTATGCAAAAACACCAGTAATAACAATATCAAACCTATTTTTAATAAGTTCTTTAATTAATTGTTCCTGATTCTTCTGCCATAGCGGATTAAAACATTCAATTCCCAATTTATTGCAAATTTTTTGAATTCTAGAACTTTGATAAACACTTTCCACAGCACCGGTTACAATTCCTTTTATTTTATATTTTTTAATAGCGAGTTTAATTGCTTTTTCCAAATCATATAATTCTTCCTCCCTCTTACCAATAGTTTTAACAAGAACTAATGGAATATCCATCGCCTCTGCCTGCTTTTCAACGCAAGTTATAGATGGAGTATGAAACATAAAACTATCAGGATTTTCACTAACAATGCTAATTAAACAGCAAATATCATAGCCAGCTTTCTTCGCTAAGAAAGAGGCATAACATGAATCTTTTCCACTGAAACATAAAACTATCAGGATTTTCACTAACAATGCTAATTAAACAGCAAATATCATAGCCAGCTTTCTTCGCTAAGAAAGAGGCATAACATGAATCTTTTCCACCTGAAAATAAAACTCCAACTTTCATAATAAATCAAACTCCTTCATGGTTTTATAAAGTGCTTCTGCAAAAGATTTTCTTAATTGATTTACTTCTTTTTTAATTGGTTTTCCATGTTTTATATATAAACTTTCATTTGTTTCTTGGTGAATAATCGGAACTCTTCCATTTTTCTCCCCTAAACCATCCCAACTATTCTCAGACAATATATGGTCATAAACTGTTTGATAAGCACTATTTACCCCTATCTTTAAATCCGGAAGTCTTTTTTTTAATTCTTGATAATAAAATTCAAGATATTTATCCGGACAAGTTTTTAATCCCTCAACCGGATCAAACTCAGATTTTACAAGATTAGTCAAAATTATATCATCCTCGAGAAGTTTTCCTTTATTGTCTTTTACTCCTTTTATAAAAGAATGCCCATCTAAAATAAAACTCTTTTTGATCTTTTTAATTTTAGAATAAAATGGTAGTAAATATTTATTAACCAATTCTTTTCTCAAATCTAAAACTATGTCTTTTTTATAAATAGAAATTTGATTTATTGAAACAGGAACACAATCATCTAAAATCCGGGGATGTCTGCAAGCATTAATAACAACCTGGTTATATGAAAAAACAATTTGTTTATTTCCAAGAATATTTCTAAAATCATAGATTAAATCTGTATACCAGTCTGTTTCAGAACTGATTAATTCATTTATATGACTAGATAATTTTTCTTTTAGTTCTCTAGGAATTTTAATCCCTGAATGAGGAATTACCACTAGTAAATTTTTCAGTTTTATATTTTTAACCATAAAATATCAATAATTAATCAAAATATAAAGTTATGTAAATCCGGCGAGTATAATCTACCATTCACTTCATAACCAATCAGATACCCCCATTATCCTACATCAGCTACCAATATTATCAAATAACAAAATCTTAAAAACAATCAATCATTATGATTTTAAGAGGAAAAATAATATGCCAATAAATGCAGGTTTTGAATATGGAAGAGCAGAGGAAAAATATTTCCAAGCACAGACAGATTCAGAAAGATTAATTGCTCTTGAAGAAATGTTAAGAACAGCTCCGGCCCATAAAGGTAGTGAAAGATTTAGAGGAGATATTCGTTTAAAAATAAAAAAGTTAAAAGAATCCATGATTAAGGCAAAAAAATCAGGAAAATCAAATAAAAAAGGAATAAAAAAAGAAGATATGCAAGCAGTCCTCATAGGACTTACAAATTCAGGAAAATCCTCTGTTTTAAAAGCACTAACAAATGCAAACCCAAAAATAACCAGCTATGGATTTGCAACAATAGAACCTGAAGTAGGGAGCTTAAACTATGCCAATTGCAATATTCAAATTGTAGACCTTCCACCAATTGCAAGTGAGTATTTTGACCATGGAATTGTAAACAATGCAGATACAATTCTAATAATAATAGAAAAAATAAATGAACTAGAAGAAATAAACAAACTCCTGAGGAATAAAAAAGCAAAGCAAATAATTGTTTTTAATAAAATAGATCTCTATGATGATACAACAAAAAGAAAAATATCTGAAACACTAAAATCAAAAAAACAGAATTATATTCTAATCTCAACAAAAACAAATGAAGGAATTGAAGATTTAAAAGAAAAAATATTCAAATCATTCAATATAATAAGAATTTACACAAGACATCCTGGAAAAAAAGAAGATAATGTTCCAGTAATAATGCCGCCAAATTCTACTCTTGAACAAGTAGCTGAAAAAATTCTTCATGGTTACAGTAAAAAAATAAACTATGCTAAGGTCTGGGGCCCATCAAGCAAATTCTCAGGCCAAAGAATAGGTCTAAAGCACATAGTAAAGGATAAAGATCTTATTGAACTTTATAGTGAATAATAGCCAATTGAGTTGGTTAATCATCTCGTGGGGGCGTGTTACCAATTCCATTAAGTTAAGGGATTTCATCTCATTAAATTTCTTAAAAATATTCTCATAACTTACAGAGCTTTAAACCAAAAACTTTTCTAATACTAAAATCTCTATTGAATTAAATAAGCCAAGCTAATTCTTTTCTAAGAATAAAATACAAAAATCTCAAATAGCCCTCTTCTTTTTTATGTAAAACTTCTTTCTAAATTGATGAAAAACCCTCGGAAAGCTTCTTCCTTTTCTAATCGGAGTTGGATTTATTTTAAACAATTCTTTTAAATCTTTTATATTTCTATCAGCATTTTTATCCAATAAGATTTTTATAAATCTGTCTTTCATAAAACCAAAGGAAAGATTTTTATTAATTTTATACTCGTATTCTGTATCTTTCTTTTGATCTTTCAATTCATCTTGTGCTTCACTAATAAAAATCTGCTGCATGTTTGCCATAAACATGCTTACAAAAAAATCCTGCAAAACAGATAAACTTGAAAGACCTGTAAAATCTTCAATCATTAAATGATTTTTTAAATGATCAAAATTTGTTTCAATGCCCCATCTTTTTCCATAAAGCCATTTAAATTCTTTATTTGGATATTTCTTTTCATCGAGAAGAGAAGTTGCTAAAACTTCAACTTCTCCGTTATCTAAAATAACTTTGACTAACCTTATTTTAAATGGCTTGAATTCTAAATTTAAATTATTCAATTGTTTTTGTGAATCAATATGCAATTTAGTAATTTCAATTATTTTATATTCTTCATCAGAACTAAAAAAGTTTTGAACTTCGGTTATGGAGTTCCTTGCCATCCTTATAACAAAATCTTTTTTCTTTAAGATATGATAAAACATAAACCACATTCCGTCATAATATCTGTCATATATCAATAAATCTTTTTTATAATGACATTTTTGTAGGTGTTTTAATGCCAGATTATATTCGCTGGTTTCATATCTATCTATTTCTGAATTTATAATCATATTATTTAACAAGTCATAACAATATGAAGCTTGTGCCATTGGAACAGGGACTGCTCCCTGGTTTTCTGCAAAACCAAAATCCTCAATCAGTTCTAAAGAAAGTGGAAGCTGAAGTCTGCTTCCATCAATTGCCAGCAGTCTAAATCCATTCCATAAATCAAAAATATTATCTGTATAAAATCCTTTAATAATGCCGTCGTTTAATTCTATAAATGCTGTATGACTTAATTTCATTCTGCTTTGACAAAAAGCAGAGTTAGTTATATTCTTTTCGTTAGAAAAATTTAGAAAGAACTCAGTAAGTTCTTTTTGTAAAGATTTCCTTATAGAATTTAACATAAATAAAATTATTTTTGGAAAAGTTAGTTTTCTTTTTCTTGTAAAATCTTTATCAGATTTTCTATTTGATTCTAAAAATTGTTTAGAATAAATTTGATTTCTAATGTAATTAATAAATTTCTTACTCTTTTTCTTCTCTCTTTTCATAAAATATACACTGCCGAAAAGTTTATATAGTTATCTATAGTTATCTTATTATGAGAATAATAAAGTTAAATAAAGGGAAGCTGTTTTTAAGGGAAGACGAAGTAGAAGGTTTTTTAGAAAGAGTTGTAACCCCTGTTGGCACTTCTGCCAAAGCAGATGTTCCAAGAAAGTATTTAGGGAAAAGAGTTTATGTGATAATTACCAAGAAGAAAATTAAAATGTAAATCTTAACTTAATGACATTGGGCGTGTTACCTAAGGTTAACAATCTCCCATTCTTATCGAGGCTGAGGTTCGGGGAGCACTTAACTATCTGTTTCTGGGAGCGTGTAACTGGCTATTTTTTGAGAAAAAATGGGGGGCACCTAACTAATCACCAAAAGAAACTCTCTATGATTATATTCTTATTATTAATACCGAGTGCTTTCAATTCTTTCTCGCATAATCTCTTCATGGATTCTGGACCGCAAATATAAAATAAAGAATTTTCTCTATCTTCAACATATTTTTTTATTATTTCTTTGTTTATGTAACCTTTTTCATATATCTTTTTAGGATTATCCTCTTGGCTAAATAGGTAGATTATTTTTAACCATTTTCCATTTATTCGGTCTAACTCGCTTTTAAATATTGTATCATTCTCTTTCTTTGAGCCATACAACAAAAAGATATTCTTTTTGTCATTACTTTTTGATTGATTTCTTATCATGCTCATAAAAGGTGTAATGCCAACACCACCTGCAAGGAACACTAAGTTACCTTTATTATTTTCAAGAGTAAATATTCCAAATGGACCATCAACTATTACTTCTTCGCCCTTTTTTAATTCAGATACTGCTTTTGTAAACTTACCAGTTAATTTTACTGTAAAATGTAAGTCTTCTTCATCTGGAGAATTTGATATAGTAAATGGGTGTCTTGCGTATAATTTATCTTTATTTAATCTTAAAAAGCAGAATTGACCTGCTTTAAAATTAAGCTTCTTGTTCGGTTTTAATATTAGAGTGAATGTGTCTTTGGTCTCCCATTTTACTTCTTTAACAAAACACTTAAATTTTCTTTGTTTGATCTTATAGCAAGTTCGGTAAATTCCTCCAATAATCATTCCTGTTAACAAAATGTCTAATATGGATTTAACAAAAATGTTTCCTGTATCTGATCCGGTATTCAATGCATGATATAAACCAAAAAAGAATAAAATATATGTCAAAATGTGAATATATTGCCAACTTTGATAAGATACTCTTTTGTATAAAATTGAGCAAGCCATAACTATAACAAATATGTAAAGAGAGATTATCCCTAAGGCTAATGGCAAAACCGCAAAATCGGGAATAAGATAATTCAAATAATTTCCGCTTGACAACATAAAAAACAAGGGATGTGCTATTACAAAAACAGCAGTTATTAATGAAAATTTTCTCTGGAATTTTATTATCTTATCCATTCCAAAGAACCTGTCAAAAAATCTCGCAGTATCTCCAGAGATTATGAGGATTGAGAGGAATAAAAATCCGATTAAACCTGCTAGTTTTCCAACCGAGTATAACACCAAATTAATTGAAATATCTTCAGAAATAAATGGTTTAAAGACTACAAAAGTAAGGACTATACTAAAGAAACTTAAAAAAATAAAAAAAAGATAAGGTGGAATTTTTCTGTCCATAGTCCAACTATTTACCCAATTACTTTAAGTGTTCCCCACTGTCCTTTTTGCCTATGTCCTGGAACTGAGCAGTAATAAATAAATTCTCCGACTTTATCCGCTGTAAATTCTATAACTACTTCTTCATTTAAGGGGGTCATTTTTTTAATCCCATATTCATCAAGAGTAAGATCGTGAGTTCCTTTAATATTCGTTACTTTTATCCGAACAATATCTCCTTTATTGACATTTATTTCCTTAAGTGAAAACCAAATCCCTGTATTATCATAAAAAGATGTCATTACAAATTCCTTAACTGGCGCATTAGATGTATCTTCTTTTATAGCATTTCCTGTTACAGAAGAAGAATTAAATATTTTTGTAATTCCAAATCCTGCAACGACTAGAACTATCAAAACTAAAATCCCTAAAGCAAATTTCTTGTTCATTTTTTAACCTCCTTATAATTATTTTTAGCGTTATAGGTTAGAAAAATTATTAATGCAAACGCAGTTAATGCCATGATTGGAATTGTAATATAACCATATGAAAAAAATATTTTTGAGGCACAGGTTGCACTTTCTGCAGAGCATATAGCTGAATTATTTAGTATTTGCGTGCTATAATGATAAATAGAAATAATTCCGCCAATTATGCTCAATGGAATTGCATAACTACTAATCTTATTATCTTTCTTAAATAAAGCCATTCCAAGGAGAAGGGGTAGGGGATACATAAATATTCTTTGATACCAGCATAATTTACAAGGAATATAACCTGCAATTTCTGAATAAAACAAACTTCCCAATGTTGCAATTAAAGAGATTATAAATGCAAAGAAGAGGGCATTTCTAGTTAAAAAATTATTTTTAAAATCTTTTTTAATTATAATTCTATAAATCAAAAAAATTAACAAAACATCGCCCATTAAAGTTAATACTAATAAAAGTTCTGTAACAAAATTAACTAACAAAATCATATTGTTCCATTATACCTGCTTAACTGAGCCAACCTTTCAATTGATTGCCCTCCAGGATAAGTTTGATTATTTATTTTCCAAGTAGGATAGCCAGAGATTCCAGCTTCAGAACAAGCTTTCTGGTTTTTGTCACAATCAGTATAATTAATATATTGAAAAGAGTTACCAAATAACTTTTTTTGGTTTTTACAGTGAGGACACCATTCAGTTCCATACATTACTGCTCCCTGTTCTGTCATGTATTTTGAAAATTCGTCATACTGGCTTTGAACTGCCTTTCCTGTAATGCTCTTATAGCCATAAAATCCTGCAATTAAAATTAAAACTACAATAAAATAAGTCCAAGGATTTTTGAATATATTTTTCATTTTATTACAAGAATATTAACACTAAGCAGCACTTGAAGCACTTCCAGTTCCACTTCCAAATCCAGCACTTGGTGATGTTGAAGATAAAGTTTGTGAACATTCTGCTGGTTCGGTATTAAATGTAGAGCATATTGTTTTAAGATAGCTTGTTGAATCTCTTCCTGATTGAGCGTCTGCCCCATTAATCATTAATGTTGGTGAACCACTTACACCCTTAGCCTGAGAATTTGATTCTTCTGTAGCATACAATGTTACCCCATCAGTCTTCATACAAGAGTCTATTTTTGTTTTATCAATTCCAAATTGATTATACAATGCATCTATTTTTGGACCTGCACAAGTTGCATCTCCATTACAATTTCCAATTTCACTGCTTAATGCAAAAGCAAGTGTATAATCTAAATATTTAGCAGGATACAATTTATTTATACATAATTGTCTCTGAGCCTCAATTTTTTCATGTTCTCCATGCATTGCTCCAATCTGTCTTATTTTAAAGTCTATTTTATTGCCTAATAATTTTACAGCAGGGATAATCCCTTTTTCGGATTGTGTTCCATATGGGCAATATGTAAACACATATAATTCTACAACAGGTTTATCAGATTTAGGTAATTCTGCAGGTGCTTGGATATTAGGGTTTGCTATAGCATTTCCGTTTATTGAAACAGCTCCTTGAACAAAATATTCTCCATCCTTTGTGATGTACACCGGAATATTTTGTCCTTGATAAGAAACAGTTGTCTCATACAGATTGCCAATATCCTTTGAAGAAATATACTCAACTCCTCCGCCTGTTTGTGCATTAAGATAACTAACAAGAGATTTTCCAGCTTCATTTTCTGAAATAACATTTCCAGTCATCCCTCCCCTAAATACAAAGACTAATGATATTGCCAATGCAATTCCCAGAACTATAGATACAAGCATCCAGGGATTTTTTATTTTCTCATTAGAATTATCAATTTTTATATCATTTCCATCTTCATCTGAATTCTTGTTCTTTTCCATTTTATTCTTGCAATAGTAGCTTTTATATACTAATTATACTTTACTTAGAAAAGGAGCTTTATAAATAGGCAGTATCTCAAAGTAAAGTTATATCAAAAATGGAAAAAGAATGTCCTGTCGCGAAGATTATAGACATATTGAGCAAAAAGTGGAATCTCTTAATTATCCGCCAGTTAAATGGCAGTGATAATACTAAAAAGAGATTTAATGAATTAATTAAAGAAATAAATGGAATCAGTTCAAGAACTCTGTCTAAAAGATTAAAAGAATTGGAAAAAGCAAAAATTATCAATAAAACAAAATTCAGTGAAATTCCCCCGAGAGTAGAATACTCCTTAACTGATTCTGGGAAGCACCTTATAAGATGTTTTAAAAGTTTGAATGGTTGGGCTAAGAAATATAGTTGTTAGAAAAATATCAAAAATAAAGAATTAAGTTAAGGGGGCACTTAACTAAATCTCTTTTATTAATCAAGATAATTTTTATAGTATGATTCTTTGTAATTTTTATGGAAAAACCAAAATTAGTATTATTAGCTTTTATTGTTTTTATTCTAAATTTAGTCTGGGAATTCTCCCATTATAGATTGTATATAGATTTGACGGGTATTTCTTCAATCCTACACTTAATCCTAGCAAGTTTTATAGATTTATTTTTAGTATTAATTATATTTTCTATTATATCAATTTCCAGAGGGCGCGTAGATTGGATAGAAAGACCAAAAAAATTGGATTATTGGATTATAGTTATTTTTGGCGTTCTCATTGCATCTGCAATAGAAATTTATTCTTTATCAAAAGGGAGATGGTCTTATACAGAATTAATGCCAACAATATTAGGTATTGGATTAAGTCCGTTAATTCAACTACTCGCAACCGCAATATTGGGTTTATTATTAATTAAGTACGTGAAATAAAAACTCAACCCCTGAGAGCGCTTAGGTGAGAATTAAAACTCGCAATCTTTACAATCTGTTTCTTCACAAGTTTTAATATTTTCTTTCCACTTTAAAGACCATTTTTTTATATTTTTTATAATATCTACAAAATCTTTTCCTGCCTTTGTTAGTTTATATTCTGACTTTATTGGAAATTCTGTTGTATTAATTCTTTTCTCTATCAAATTCTCTCTTTCTAGTTCTTTCAGCCTTATAGAAAGGATTTTAGAAGTGATATTATCAAGATTTCTCTTAATTTGAGAGAATCTCTTCCATTCAGAATTCCCTTTATATAATTCTAATAATATTAACAGAGTCCATTTTTTACCTAGAAAATTAACTACCTTTCTGACGCTGCATTCTTTTTTCATAGTATACATCAAGAAACTTACAAATATATAAAGGTATCTTTTTTATACCAAGTATACAATCTATTAAAATGATGCTTGAAAGATTATTTGAAGTTGCTACACCTCATCTTAAAAGAAATGATTTTGGAGTAGCCCACACAAGAAGAGTCTTCGAAATAGCAAGAGCACATTTTGATATTCCTAAAGATATAGAAGAAATTACCTTAGCAAGCATAGTTCTTCATGATATAGGTGGAAGCACTGTAAAAGAACAATATGAAAAAGGTCCAGACATAGCAAATAATCTTTTATCTCAATTAGGATATGGAAGCGATTTTATCCAAGAAGTATGTGAAATGATTAGAACCCACCATGAACATCCAAAATCTCCTTCTTTAAGTTTTAAAATTTTGTATGATTCTGATAGATTGGTTATGTTTTCACCTGAAGAATTTCCTCATTACAACTCAAGACCAAACTTCAATTGGGATGAAGTTATAACCTTGATATATCATGAACACATTAAAAATTTAGCAAGAAGGTCATTGCAAGAAAGAAAAGCAATACCTGTTTATAAGATATAAAATGACAAAAATAATCAATTTAGATTTAAGAGAATTAATTCCATTTGAAAGACATGAAAAAATATTTGAAAATTGGAATACTTTGAAGAGCGGAGAGATTTTAAGGATAACCAACGACCATGAACCAAAACCGCTTTATTATTTGTTTCAGGCAGAATACAAAGATCAATTCAAATGGGAATATGAAAAACAAGGCCCAAAAGACTGGATATTTAAAATAACAAAAATATCGCAAGACAATAAAAAAGAAAAAATAAAAGAAATGTTAAAAAAACTACAAAAAGAGGATGTTACTAGTAAATTAAAAGAAGAAGCAAAAATTATGCTAAAGAATATTTCTCCAACAGAGTTAGCATTAATAGAGCAGGAAATAATCAAAGATGGCACAACAAGGAAAGAAATGAGAAAACTATGTGATGTTCATTTAGAGATAATGAAAGATGATTTTAAAAATAAAGATTTGGAGCTAAAACCAGGACATCCAATTCATACTTTAATGGAAGAGCATAAAGAAATACTTGATTTTGTTGATAAATTAAAGATAGCTATAAAAAAACTAGACTATGCGAAAAATTTTAAAGATGCAAAAATGGGGATTGAAATGTTGAGGTTTGCGGCAAAACACTTGGTTGAAGCGGATAAACATCACCAAAGAGAAGAAGAAGTTTTGTTTCCTGAGATGGAAAAATCAGGCATTACCGAACCCCCTGAAATTATGAGAGAAGAGCATAAAGACATAAAACCAAAGAAAAAGGAATTATATAATCTTATAGAAAGCTGTGAAAAATTATCTTATCAAGATTTTGTAAAAAAGGTTAAAGAAATTGCTGATTTTTTAATTAAGGAACTTCCAGACCATATTTACAAAGAAGATAATATCCTATATCCTATGGCTATAGATGTTATTAAAGAAAAAGAGAGGTGGGAGAAAATAAAAAAAGAATGTGATAAGATAGGGTATTGTTGTTTTACACCTAAATGCTGAAGCATGGAAAAATGGACAAATTCAAGATAAATTTTGATAAAGAGGCATGTATTGGTTGTATTGCTTGTGCATCTGTTTGTGATAATTGGATTATGGACGAGAATAAAGCTAAACCAAAGAAAACTACAATCTCAGAAAAAGAATTAAAGAGCAACAAAAAAGCAGAAAGTATATGCCCTGTAAACGCTATAAAAATAAAAGAAGTATAATGACCAACAAAAATCCATTTGATATTTTGAGAAAAGAACATGATAAAGTTCTGAAAATATTAGATAACTTAGAATCAAATCTAAACAAAAAAGATATCAATCAATCTAAGAACAATATAAATCTCCTTCAAAAAGAATTTAACAAGCATTCTTTAAATAAAGAAGAAAAAGTTCTATTTCCTGAAATTGAGAAGTTTATGCCAAGAGAAGGAGGCCCTACTGGAATGATGATTATAGAGCATAAAGACTTAACAGAATCTATTGATATGTTTAGTAATGAAAGAGATAGTAATAAATTAGCAGATATAGGCAACCATATAATCAATCTACTAAGAGAGCATATAGACAAAGAAAATAATATGTTATTTATGATGGCTGAAATGCATCTTGATAACAAACAAAAAGAAATTATCATAAAAAAATTTAAAGGGATTGATTTGAAGAAATAAAATGCCAACTATTCATGAACACTTTAAATTAAGTTTAAAAAGAACTGGAAAAGAATATAAAGAAATACATGAATAGCTAGAGGGTTTTCATTCTACCAAAAAAGAGAAAGAAGATAGACATGATATTTTAAAGATACCTAAATTTCTTTCTCTTATTAAAGAAAGATTTGGTAAAGAAGGCGTTCAAGAATATCTTTATCACATAAAAGAAGACTATGAAAAATCCAGAGCATATAAACTTGCTAAGACTATATTAAAATTAAAGTTTTGGTGATTAATTTAGCTTTGGAAGGCACTTAACTGCACATTTTTGTTATATTCTGCAATACCTAAATATTTATATATTAGAATATTCTAATATCTACATGAGAGAAATATATAAACTTCATGCTGAGATGTGTAAAGTCTTTTCTAATTCAATTAGATTAGAAATTTTAAACCTTTTAAGAGATAAAGAGATGTCTGTAACAGAACTTATTACAAAAACCAAACTGACACAGGCAAACATCTCTCAACATTTATCTATTATGAAATCTAAAGGAATAGTCGTATCAAACAGAAACGGAAAAAATATTTATTACAAACTTTCAAATCCTAAGATCATTAAAGCATTTGATATTATTAGAGAGATTTTATCTGAGAGGTTAGAAATGGATAGAAAATCGTTATTTATTCAGAGGAGAGAAAAATGAAACTCAAAGAGAGCGGTATGCCAGAAGAAAACATGTGGAAAGAATTTTTTAAACCAGACAAGATTCTTAAAAAACTTGGTTTAAACACTGACATAGAAAATGCAGCAGATTTGGGTTGCGGGTATGGAACTTTTTCAATCCCTGCTGCAAAAATAGTCCGAGGAAAAGTTTTTGCAATTGATATAGAGTCAGAAATGGTTAAAGAAACAGAAAGAAAAGCAAGAGAAAATAAATTAGGCAATGTAAAAACTATACTTCGCGATTTTGTGTTAAAAGGTTCTGGTTTAAAAGATGAAAGTGTGAATTATGTTATGGTTTTCAATATTTTATATACTAATGGAAGACCAGAAAAATTACTCAGAGAAGCTTACAGAATACTAAAACCGGGTGGGAAACTTGGGATTATCCATTGGAACTATGATCTAACAACCCCTCGTGGACCACCAATGGAAATTAGACCCAAACCAAAACAATGTATAGACTGGGGGAAATCTGTTGGGTTTATTAATCCAAGAAAATATGATTTAAAGCCATATCACTATGGCATCTTAATGGAGAAAACAAAATGAAAGACAATAATAATTTAATCGTCGGAATAGTAATTGCTGTAGCTGTATTTTTGCTTTTAGGAATGTTTGGTTTTGGTGGAATGATGGGTGGAAGATATGGTATGATGGGAAATTGGGGCTATGGCTTTGGAGGAATGTGGATTTTTGGATTTTTATTTATGACTCTAATTTTAGTAGCTCTTGTTTTATTTATTCTGTGGTTAATTAAACAATTGCAAAATGATAAAAAATGAAAATAGAAGATTTTGCATATATTGTTGAGACTGAAAAAAGTTTCGATGAAGCAGTTGTTTCTGTGCTGAAAGTAGTTGAGCAGAAAAAATGGACAATATTTCAGATTTATGATGTGAAAGAGAGATTAGCAGCAAAAGGATTTGAGCAAAGACCATTAAAAATAATTGAAATTTGTTCTGGTAAACATGCTAATAATTTTTTAAATAAAAATAGATTAATATCTTTATGTATGCCCTGCAAGATTAATGTTCTTGAAGAAAACGGAAAAGTAAAGATAATAGGAATGAAGCCAACAACAATCTCCCAATTCTTTCCAGAAGTAAGCCCAGAGGAAGCTGAGGAAGTGGAAAAAGATGTAGCGGAGATTATTAAAAATGCAAAATAATGAGGGTCTAGAAGATGAAGATTCTATAAAGAAACACTGGGAAAATATTTATCAAATGAAAAATCCTAATGAAATGAGTTGGCATCAAGAAAAACCCATCACATCACTAGGTTTAATAGCTAAAACAGGTCTTGATAAAGATGCTAAAATCATTGATGTTGGTGCAGGAGATTCAAAACTTGTGGATAATCTTCTTGATCTTGGTTTCAGAAACATATCTGTATTAGATGTTTCCTCAAACGCATTAAATGAAGCAAAGAAAAGGTTGGGAAGCAGAGCAGATAGTATTAAGTGGATAGTGTCGGATTTAAGAGAATTTAAAACAGATGATAGATATGACCTTTGGCATGACCGGGCCGTTCTCCATTTCTTAACAAAGAAAGAAGATATTAATAAATATGCAGAAAAAATAAGACGATTCTTAAAACCAAATGGTTATTTAATTATCTCAACATTCTCAGTAAACGGACCAAAGAAGTGCAGTGGGCTAGATACAAAACAATATTCTGAAGAGTCTATGAAAAAATTATTCGGTGATTTTAAGCATATAAAAAGTTTTGAAGAGGAACATAAGACTCCTTGGGGAGCAAGTCAAATTTTTATATATGGTCTATTTAGAAACGAAGGTAAAAAGCAGATAAAATGAAAATAAAACTCATGCCTCCAATGATTTTTTATGGATTCATACTACTATCTATAATATTAAATCTCTTTTTACCCATTAAAAAGCTGATAGTTCAACCATACAACTATCTGGGAATTGTCTTAGTTTTATTTGGTTTATTGATTGATGTGTGGGCTTGGATGTTATTTAGAAGAAGAAAGACAACATTAAATCCTTATAAAATTCCTTCAAAACTTGAAACTAGTAATCTATTTAAAATAAGCCGTAACCCGATGTATTTAGGAATGAACTTAATCTTATGGGGAATATCTATTTTATTAGGTTCTTTAATTACTTTTATCTTTCCAATTGTTTTTATAATCTTAATAAAAAGATTATTTATAGAATTTGAAGAAAACAATTTAGAAAAGAGGTTTGGTAAAAGATACATAGATTATAAAAAGAAAGTTAGAAGATGGATATAAGACTCAGGTCAGGGGAGCACCTAACTGCTCATTTTTGCAGAGTTTAACCTTAGCTATTTTTAACATCCAACTTTTTTAATGTTTTTTAGCCAGCGTCGATAAAAATCTTAAATTTAGCGGGAGAACCTTAACCTAAGGTTAATCATCTCGTGGGGTAATCGAACCTTAGGTTCAAGTCTCCTACATAAACCGAATAACTGACGAGATTTATGGTTCAACACCCCCACCACTTCTTTGAACCAAAAAGTTATCTAAATTCTTTAAACATCCAAGTATAATTTTTTCCTTTTTCATATCCTTGGCGTTCATAATATTCTTGAAGTTCTAAATCATTCGAAGCTACAAGAATATTTACATGATCATAACCTTTGGATTTTAATATTTCTTCTCCTCTTTGCATCAATTGCCTTCCGATACCTCTTTTTCTAAAATCGGGATGAACTGCAAGTCTAAACAAAAATGGAAAGAAATCTGGAATTATAACTACTGTGCCAACAACTCTCTCTTCTTCAATAGCTACTATTATGGTATCGGGTGCTTGTTTAATCTTCTTTTCTAAAGCTCCAGCATTATCTATTTGTTTGTAAAAAAGCTTACCCTCTTCTAAAATGGCTTTTACGTGAGGAAAGTCTGATGGATTATAATTTCTTATTTCTGCCATAAAAACAGTATCCTAAGTCTATTTATAAAATTTTCTTGTTAAATCGTGAAGAAAACGTTGGGAAGTTAATCATAAAAGTTTTAACCAAAACATTTAAATATACATATGTATACAATTGTATATGGAAACAACAATAAGATTAAATCCTGAAACAAAGATAAAACTTGACGAGTTCAGACAATATAAAAATGAAAGCTATGATGAATTAGTTAGAAAACTAATAGTTGTTGCGAAAACTTGTGAAAAAGAGCCTAAATTAAGTCAAAAAACAATACAAGAGATAAAAGAAGCAAGAGAAAAAATAAAAAAAGGCGAGTTTTACACAGAAGAAGAAGCTAAGAAGATTCTAGGGCTATAATAAGAATTATAAATCTGCTTTATTTAATTTATTTATGTATAATCTTATCTTTGAAAAGAGTGCCTTAGAAAGTTTGAATAAACTTGAACCCCAAATAAAAGAAAGAATTTGGAATAAACTTCAACAATGTAAGGAAAATCCTTTTAGGTTTCTTGAACACCTAGAAGAAATTGATGGATTTAAATTAAGAGTAGGAGATTATAGAGCAATAGTTGATGTTGATAATTCTACAAAAACTATCAAAGTTTTAAAAGTAGGGCATAGAAAAAATGTTTATGAGAGATAATTTTTGATATTACTAGGAAAAAGTTGGGGAGTTAATCCTTAGGATTAAGTTATCGTGGGGGATTTATTCATAAGCCTTCTCAGCCAACTTCCTTAATTTTTCCTGATTCATTTTAGAAAGAATTTTAGAGATTTCAATTGCAACAGCAATCTTAACATCCATTGGATGGAGTTTTTTAGAAACAACATCTCTTCTTATATCTTCAAAATTATTATATTCCACATTTCCACCAAATTTTTCAGGTCTTTCAACTAAAAAACTTTCTTTATGATCTTTTTTAACAACCATTAAAAAATATTCTAAAAAAGCCATAACTCCATTGTCAGAATCCCCTTCAACAAATTCTGCCTTGTTTAGCTTCTTTTTAACAGTTTCAATGCTATCTAAAAAATCTATTTTAGTATCTTCACTTGAACTGCTCATCTTTTTACCAATTAATCCTGGAAGCAAAGGATTCATAATCTCAATTCTTGAATCATATCCTAATTTAGGAAGATTTTCTCTAGCAAGCACCATTATTTTTCTCTGATCAGTTCCACCTAACTGGCAATCCACATTAAGATATTGTTCATCCATTGCCTGCATTATAGGATAAATCAAACCAGAAAGTTTAGGATTATCTCCCATTTTAACAACCTCAGAAGCAGCCTTATGAGCATCATGAACACTAACATAGCTGCTCATCTGCAAAACATCAAACATATATTCTGGTTTAAGCTGAATTTCACTTCCCTTAACAATTTCAAGTTCTTTAATATCAACCCCAATAGCTTTTATTGCTTCAGGAATAGCAGCAGCATAATAATCATATCTCTTTTCTAAAACCACCCATGGAGTATTATCAAGAGCTGCATGCAAATCAGCAAGCAGAATCTTAACATGAAATCCTGCTTTCAATAAATCAGCTATCTTCAAAAAAGGTAAAAAATAACCAACATGAGGTTTTCCAGTAGGGGCTGTTCCCCAATACACAACAGGTTTTTTCTTTTCCTTTAATAATTTCTTCAAATTATCTTCACCAATAATCTCGGCAGTATTTCTCTTTACTAATTCAAATCTATCTTCAACACCAATTCTCATAAAAACATCAAATAAAAAACCTTATTAAAGTTTTCTATCTAATATACTAATGAATCTTCTAAAAATAGCCCTAATAATTTCAATCCTAGGAATAATAATACTCTTAATAATTTCACTTTATCAAAAACCAGAACTAATACAAATAAAAGATCTAAATAAAAACTTAATAAGTCAAAGAATAAAAGTTTCAGGAGAAATAATCCAAATTAGGAATTTTGACAATTTCCAAATAATAACAATAAATGACTCAACAGGAAAACTTCTTATAATCAACAATAAAAAGCAAAATATTTCAAAAAATCAAAAAATAATAATAATTGGAAAAGTTCAAGAATATAATAATACCTTAGAAATAATTTCTGAAAGATTATATATAGCCACTCTCAAACTTTCTTGATGCATTAAACAAGGAAAAAATTCCTAATAAGAATGTTAAAAAGTTTAAAATAAAAATTATAGCAAATATTACTAAATAAACATAAAAAATAAAATTAGATTTAATAAAAAAATCAAAATTAATTATAGTAATAATAGGTGTAATCACAGAAGTTAAGATTATTATAATTAAGCTTATAACCCCAAAAATTCCAGCTATTTTTGCAAACTTAACTTCCCTTCCAGCTTTAGTTAATCCAATAAAAAAACAAAAACTAATAATTAAAGTAGCTAAAGATAAAATGCTCAAAAGAGTTCCAATCAAAGCAAAAAACATAAAAAATTTACCTATTAAATCAAAACTACCTAATCCTAAAAAAACACCAGTTTTTTCTAAGTTTCCTACATGAAAACCTTCTGCACTAATATTCATTCCATTTACATTTTGAACACCATCTTTAACAATAAAAAGTCCCAAAACAATACTTCCAATTATTAACAAAATAATTAAAATAATTAAAATCATGTATGCCTTGCTTGAAAAACTTAATAAACTAGAATTTGCAAATTTCCCCATTTTAACAAACCCATATAAAAAGAAAAATATAGAAATAAACATAATTAAAAAGATACCAATAAAAACATAGATAAAACTACTACCATCAAAAATAGATCCTCCTAAAAAATAACCCATGATAAAAAACATAATAAAAAATAAAATATAAACTACTCCAATAATTCCAGCAATCTTCATCCATTTAACCTTACTTAAATCAAATTTACTTTGTTTAGGCTCTGTTTTTCCAATATCTTGAATAACCACTGTATTTGTAACCGGACTAGCATTTAAAGAAGAATTTGTAGTATTGGCAGAAGCTACAGAACCCGGGTAAGTAAAAACCGGATTAGTAGAACTACTAACAATTGGTGCACCACTATTTTCCAAACCCAAAACCTTTAATGCATCATCAATATCTTGTTGAGAATAACCAGAAGACAATATTTTCTTTTTTAAGTCTTCAAGATTATACTTTTTATAATTCTGACCCAAGTAATCAAAAACAACTTTATTCACCATTTTATAAAGTATATATTTCCAAATATATAAATATATCCAATTTATTTAATTTTTTTATTTTTTCCATATTCTAATTCAAAAATCTTTTCTTTTCCAGATTTAGAGTCAAATATACCTATTCGGTATTTTCTTCCTTTTTCAAGTTTAATCTTACTAAGAATTTCTTGGGGATAATACCTCTCTTTTCCAATTAAGTCAAATATTTGTTCAGAATTGCTTATATTTGTAGCATAATCTTCTATTTTAAGCTCATCATAATCCTCAACAATTAAAAACAAAAAAATAATTGTAGTTGATAATATAACAAATAATGCATTGGTAAACATATCTCCACGATTTAAAAATAATAGGATTATCAAAATAGTACCAAGAAGGTAATTTACAAGCTTAAGTGAGATTTCCATCCTATTGCTAGTGAGATATTCTAATTCTTCCCGAACTTTTTCAAAAGAAGTTAGTTCACTCAAAAGTCTACTTGCAATTGATCTTTTATATTCTGAATCCATCTCCATTAAAGAAAGATCATCATACATGCCATAGACAAACTCCCTTCCAGACTCATATTTCTTATAATCCCTCAATGTATAGATAGTATAACCATCTACAAGTTTTGCAATCTTTTCATGGAATTCTTTTCCAAGATGTTTAGACAATAGATAAACTGAAACAAGACTTGCTGTTTCCTGCGCAAGAGCATCTCTTAATGAATGAACTTTCTTCAAAAGCATTGAAAAATTAATATTTGTTATAAAACCAAAAAGAAATGTAACTGCAGAAATCATAAGTGCCATATTTAGCGATTCAACAGTAAAATTTCTAGAAAAATAATTTAATAGAACAAATATAAAAAATATGACTATTGTAAAATAATAATGATAAATATTCCACCCTTTTTTTAGATTCTCAAATTCACCCATATGAATATAATAGAAAATATATATTTAAATCTTCACATTGAAAAATGTGAAGGAGTTAAAAAATTCTAAAATTTTTTAAACCTATTTAATGGATGTATTTGTTTAGATTTTTGAAAATTAAATCAGACATCCATCAAGATTTATTTTCATAAGTATTTTAGTAACCTGATGGATTAATAATCTCAGAAAAGTATTCATACTAATTAAACTTATGCTACTTAGGTAATTAAACTTGTTTTCATGGACAATAATTAATCAAGAAGAAAATCATCTTTGGACTATGGACAAGATGAATTTTAATATCATTACTTTAGAAACTTAAGTTAATACAAATAGACAAAAACCTAAAAAATTAAAGCATATATTTTATTAAAGATTACTAAAAAAATAAATACTACTCATCCCCTTCCTACAATAGACACAAAAATACATCCACTAATTAACAGGATTATCAGCAATCTTATTTAACTCAAACTGCACTATAGCTGGCATTATAATTCCCACCAAGATATATAATATAAACCAAAGGATAGTATTTCCATCTTTTTTTATATTAATTGTAAATCCTTCACAATATCTATATAACCAATATAGATTTGCAATAGGAATTATCAGCAGCCATGCAGTAGGGATACTTCCCCCCTTACTATTTATTTCATTTTTCGTAGAAACAATCCAATAAATAGCATAAATTCCAAGAGTAATTATACTAAAGATATAAACCAAAAAAATATTTCTATATTTTACCATATTTTACAATAATCCTAATTTATTAGATAACAAAATCTTTTACATTTATTTTTCAAAAAATAAGGTTTTTCACAACAATTTTTATAACAATTATCTATATGTGTCAAACTTGAATTTTGTAAACTTTTACAAGTTTCAACAGAACTAGCACTTGGCTTGATTAAAAATCCCCCTATAAGGGTTACTGCTAAAATAATAATAATAATTAAAATTATTATAGTTTTTTTCATATTTATATTAATAAAACCATATTTATAAATAATTCCATAACTTCAATCCTAATTGTACTGACAAAATCATTACAAAATATAAATACTTATTAATCTTTAATTCTCGAATATAAAATGATACTAGAATTGGCTTTAGCTTTGGTTTTAGGCGTCCTAATGGGGGCGCATACTACCTCTGAGAACTAAAACCATGAGAACAAATAATTTTTATGAAAAATAATTACAAATTCACTACAGCTTTTAAATGTAAAAGCGAGAAATTAAATCCTAAATACCTAAATTACTAAATTTGAGTAGATTGGAATTAGATACTACTCTCTGCCAACCATACCAGAAGAAACAATAATCCAGCTTGTTTCTGTCCTTGATAAACGATAACGCCATTCTCCCAAACAAACACTGCCCAAAACATCATCAGGAGTACATCCACATGCAACAACTGCATTTAAATCACTTTCCCCCCATTTAGATAATAAAATAGAAGTTTCTAGGCTCTTACATTTTTTTCCTTGTTCAGTTGAAAAAAAGTCATTTCCAATAATCTCTTTAATTTTATTTTCATCTGTAGAAGTTATTCCATCCAAATTTTCTACATATTTAATTACTAATTTTTGTTTATTAAAAGTAAAAAATATGCCCCCTAATATTAATAATAAAACCATTACTCCAACAATAATAAATAAATAATTATTTTTCATAATACATACTATAAAATATACTTTATAAATCATTTGATAACTTCAATCCCATTTGTAATGACAAAATCATTACAAACTATATAAACTTCTGAATAACTTATTTATTAAATTAAACCAATATACTCAAAATCAAGAATTAGACTAAAAATCAAATGTTACTTGAATTGCTCTTGGCACTTGCCCTCGGAATAACAATAGGTAGCATCACCGGCATCTGAGAACTAAAACCACAAGGCAAGTAAATTCTATCAAAAATAATTACAGAATCATTACAATCCATATAAACCCTAAAATTCTAATTCAATTAATTAAATAAAAAACAACCAATATGCTCAAAATCAAGAATTGGGCTGAAAATCAGATGATACTTAAATCAATTATTACTTTTATTGATTTAAAAATCTAATTTTTCCTCTTCTTTAACCCTATCCATCATATCTTTTGTCCTAAAAACTTTTATTTCTGGATTAGTCATAAAATGAGAATCATCGCTCCAGATTCCATCTGCCCCAATAAACAAAGCAACAGCAATAAAAGAAACATCATCAAAGTCTGAAATAAATCTTTTTGCCTTATCTAAATAAGATGAATATTGATGTTCTGGAACAATTATAATATTATCAAAAATCATAGACATTAATATTTCAATTTCTTCAATATGATTATAAATCTCCATTAAAGTATAATCCGGAGTATAAAATTCAAACAAATTGCTGAATAATATCTTTCGAGAATGTCCATCTTTTATAAGTGAAGCAATTATTCTATTAGTATCAATAACAAGTTTCATTTCATGAAGATTTACCTCTTAAATCGAATGATTGAAAATTTAAAATTTTCATTTTAGTCCATGTCTTTTAGCTATTTCATGTTTTATCTTGTTTCCAATCTCTTCAGCATCTTTTTCAGTTAATTCGCTTTTTGATAAAAGCTTATCCATTAACTTAAGTCTAAGTGCTTTTTCTTTTATAGCCTGCCTTGCTACTTCCCCCCATTTGATTTCCCTATGTTCTTGCATTACATTGTGGATATCTTCTGGTACTGAAAATGTTACATTTGTCATTTGATTATAACCTCCATATAAGTATATTAAGTAAAATAAGTATTTCTACTTATTTAAAGTTTTTGGTTGTTAATTTTTTGTAAAATAGCTTGAGAAGTTTATGGTTTAATAATTCTTCTAAATCCAAAATTATAAATTCCAATAAATCATACCTTTAAGAGGATGTTACTTGAACTAATTATTGCTCTTGCCTTCGGGATAATCATAGGCACAATTACAGGCCTCCTTCCTGGAATTCATATAAATCTTGTTTCAGTGATAATTCTCTCCCTACCTATATCAACAATAGTTTCTCCGATATATTTGGTTATATTTATAACATCCCTTTCAATAACCCATATTTTTATAGACTTTATTCCAACAATATTTTTAGGTTGTCCAAACGAAGATACTTCTCTTTCAGTTCTTCCAGGACATGAACTTTTATTAGAAGGAAATGGCTATGAAGCAATTATTCTTTCAATCACAGGTTCTTTAATTGGAATAATACTTTTAATTCCCCTAACTATAATTTTCTTCATTTTTCTTCCAACCACATATAATTTATTAAAAAACATAATGCCCCTAGTTTTAATATTAATTATTTTTACAATGTTCTTTTTTGAAAAAGGAAAGAAAAAAACATTATTTATAATAATTCTATCAGGATTACTAGGAATTTCTGTTTTAACCTTAAATCTGAATATAAAAGAACCTCTTCTTCCAATGTTAACTGGCCTATTTGGTGCTTCCTCAATAATTTTATCAATATCTAAAAAATCAAAAATACCATTTCAAGAAATAAAACTAATAAAACATATTTTAAGGGAAAATAAATCAAATTTAAAAAAACCAATCCTAGCTTCACTAATTGCATCACCTATCTGCTCTTTTCTTCCAGGATTAGGGAGTAATCAAGCATCTACAATTGGCTCTTACATATTTGAAAATTTAAATAAAAAACAATTTTTAATATTAATAGGAATTGTAAATTCCCTAGTAATGTCCCTGTCATTTATAATTCTTTATTCTATAAATAAATCAAGAACAGGTTCTGCAGCCTATATAACCAAACTACTTCCAAATATAAATCAAAATCAACTATTTCTAATAATTATAACAGTTCTAATAACATCTGTTATTGTTTTTCTAATAACAATAAAAATATCAAAAGTATTTTCAAAAAACATATATAAAATAAACTACAATCTATTATCAATAATAATTATTTTATTTTTATCTTCAATAATCCTAATCTTCTCAGGATTTATTGGATTTTTTGTTTTTCTTATCTCAACATTTACAGGAATTTCCTGCATTTTATTAAATGTAAGAAGAACCTCTTTAATGGCTTGTCTATTAATTCCTACAATAATTTATTATATCTTATAGATTATCCTTTCCACCGCAAAAACACCGATCAATAAATTTATTATCTTCTTGTTTTTTTAATTCTTCAGCCCTAATTTTACCACATTTAGTTGGATATTTTCCAGTTAAACAAGCATGACATATTTCTTCCTCAGGCAACCCAATTGCATTAATCAATCCATCAAATTTTTGATAAATAAAACTCTCTACTCCAAATTCCAAGGCGATATTTTTCTCAATATCTTCTGAGTACTTATTTGCAATTAATTCAGAATAAGTAGACATATCAATGCCATAAAAACAGGGAAATCTTATTGGTGGGTCTGTTATTCTAACATGAATTTCCTTTGAACCCGCATCTTTAATTAATTTTATAATTTTTTTTAAAGTTTCTCCCCTGACAATGCTATCTTCGATTAAAATAATTCTTTTACCATTAACTAAATGAGGGATAACATCATAAATCCTATTCATTAAATAATCTCTTTTATCCTTAGAATTAATAAATCCTCTTTTAGAAGAGATTTTCTTTAGAACATCTTCTGCAGTCATCCCAAAATAACTAGCAAAAGATCTTGCAGCAAGATTGGCACTTTCAGGGGCAGGAAAAATAATAAAATCCCCTTTATTTTTAATGATCTCCTCTGCAAGAGGTTCAATTTTAGCAAGTTCCTGTCCAAATCTCCACCTTATATCCCTAACAGGAATATTTTCAAAATGAGATGCATCATTTTCAAAATAAACAGCTTCAAAATGACAATGGGCAATTTTATCATTAAACATTTTTTTTATTATAACCTCTTTATCTGAAAAAAGAATAGCACTTCCTGGTTCAACAACCTTAAAGTCATTTATTCCCACTTGCCTTAAGGCATTAGTTTCAGAAGCAATTGCATAAAAATCTTCATTTTCTCCCCAAACCAATGGTTTAAATCCCTGTGGATCCCTAACAGCACCTAAACTTCCATCACCAAGCAAAATTAGTAAACTATAAGCCCCATCCAATCTTTCCATAAAATATCTAGCTAAATCAAAAAAATCAGGTTCAAAGTTTTCTTCAGAATTAAATTGTTGAAACTTCAACCTTAATGAAATTAAATGCATTATTATCTCTGTATCAACACCTATCTCCAAATCATAGTCGTTATTTAATAAATCTTTTTCAAGCTCAGGATAATTAGCTAAATTACCATTAAAACAAAAACAAAATCTCTTTGATCTTTTCCCATGTCTTCTTAAAAAAGGTTGTAATTGATCTATTGCATTATCCCTACTTCCGCTAGTCCCATATCTAACATGCCCAATTCCAGAAACACCCTTATAAATATCTAAAATCTGGCCCCTCTGATAGTTATCATCTCCACCAAAAAAACTATCTACATTTAATAGTTTTTTCCTATGTAAAAAAGGTTTTCCATATTTTCCTTCATTGACCTTAAAAATCCCCATGCCAGTCCCACTCTGGCCCCTTCTTTGAATAGCAGAGAGCATTAAATCCATAGATAATGGTACAATTGAACTGTTTACATCTTTTTTTTTCAAAAAAATTCCACAAACACCACACTCTTCTTTGACTTCCATAAACAAAAAAACAAAATTTCATTTTTAAACCATATCAATATGCAAAATATACCTAAAAAAACAAATGAATTTATAAACAATCAAAACTTTCCACATTTTATTGAACAATCTATAAGTTTATTTCTAAAACCATTTACTCATATTTTCCTGCTTCTCAGTCTCCTTACCAAATATACTTTCTATAACTTCAAAAACTGAGGAAGTTTTTGAATGGGATAGAAAGTATCCTAAAACCATTTACTCATATTTTCCTGCTTCTCAGTCTCCTTACCAAATATACTTTCTATATATTTTTTAACAAGTTCTAAATCTTGATTAATATATGCAGGAACATCAAAATGTTTCACTAAATCTAATGCAGGCTCTAAATATTTTACAATACTTCCATAGGAAATAGTAAAAATAAGTTTAGGATTTCCACATTTAGTGCATTTGCCGTTTAAAGGAGGTCTTCTGAATATTTCATTGCACTTACCACATCTAAAATTCTGCTGTGAAAACTTTCTTAGATTACCTTTTAAATCTTTCATAAAATGCCTGTCTATGATAAGCCTGGCAACATCTCCCTGATCAACACTTCTTAATTTAGTGCACAAATCCATTTGCCATTCAACCTTATCTTTCATTGTTGGAAGAGTTTTATAAGAAGAACAAGTACAACCCATATTAAAATCACTAGTATCATGAGTAAATCCAGTATTACAGAATGGATCTTCTCCTTTATTGATTCTTTGTTTAACCATCTCAATTTCAATCTGATTTGAATGTAATTTTTGCTCTGCTTTTTCATACAATTCTAAAGGATAACTATTGACCAATTCAAAATCAAGTATCTGGTCATCAACTTCTTTAGCATAAACCCTTCCATTTAAAACAAGTGGAGCATCTTGAGTACCTCCTCGATGGCTTGGTAAAAAAGTTCTTGAAAAATTTATTAAGACATCTAATAATAACATCAATGCTGCTTCATCCCCATCACATCTAAAATTAATTATCCCCTCTCCCCACAACACATTTTTATCTAATCTCTCAGTATTTATAATATCAAAACAATAAGAATAATTATCATCAGTATACTCTTTTACATCAATTATTTCATCAATAAAATAATCTCCTTTACTTTCAAAGTTTATTTCATCCATTAATTTTCTTTTGCCAAACTCTTTATCAAAAATTTGAGTTCCAACAAAATTTTTATACTTCCTCAAAATAGCTATCTTATCGCCAATATTAATTTCCTTTGCTTTTTTTATTTGAAATTTATTATTTTTATCTAAATAAAAAAAATCATGGGTAGGTGTCATGATTTGTTCCCTCCCACTTTTAGTTATTATTTTTGTCCAATACTCTGGCTTTTTTGATTTAATAAAATATTTTATTTTCTTCTTTACTAATTTATGGGTAACTATATCTATTCCATAAGCATAAAAGTTTTTTTCATCTTTATCTAATTCTACTCTAATAGTTCCATAAGAATCAATTTGTTTTGTTTTATTTCCTCTTTTAATTAACTTTTCAATATAACTACCAATTTTAACATGATTAACCACCCCATTTTTTTCATAAATCATCCCCGTATTTGGATGGACACAATCCCTCCTCATAGCAGCATGCATATAGGCGCTTGCAAGAAGTCCTTGTACTTTTGAAAATCCAATTATCCTACAAATAACTCCTGCACAATTATGGGGCGCCATACATACCCCCAACTGCCCAACCAAATCTTCCTTTTTTTTAATATTATAGAATTTTGGAAGCCCATAGAACTTTTCTAATAATTCATCTAAAAAATTTGAAACATTTATAAAAACATCATCTGCTTTTTCATCACCACAAAATCCATTGCAAGGAATTATTATATCATGAGGTTTTAATTCCAATATTTGTTCTTCATTTTCCAAAACATTTCCAAAAATATCTTTTTCATAGCCTAGACTTCTTAATTTTTCAACACTAACTTCAATCTCCAGGGGTTTAAAATGACTTACAGGAAGTTCAGTCATATCATATCTTACAGTACCATCTTTATTAACACAAAGATTATATTTTGCTCTTAAAACACCCTTAACTAAATTTTCAATATCATGATTTGTAGAACTAGTTCCCCTAACCCCCTTTATTTGAACAGGCATTTCATTTTTACTATAACCTAATTTTTGTTTAGCAACTTCTAAATAATTCCCAACTTCAATCCTTTGTTTTTTGTATCCTTCAGAAGAATTATGAATTTCACATTTTTTTCCTTCAATTTCCTTATTGCAAACTCTGCAAAAATACTTTCTTTTGGTTTTACTCCCACAAGAACAAATACCATAAATACTTTCTTTATTACATTTTTCACAATAAAAAAATGGAAAACTTGAATCTACATAACCTTTTATAACTGCCTCATTAACACTTCTTAATCTTCCACCTTCTTCTCCAACAGGAAATAAAACATTTGGACTTCCAATTAATTTTCTCAATTTTGCTTTTTCAGGCCTACCCATTCTACTTCCAATAAATTCTCCTGCCTTATCCCTAATCTTAAATTTACTTAGTTTATTTATAATTCCAAGAACAAAATTTCCCTCTGACTTTGCTCTTAATTCTTTATCATCAATAGTCTGAAATACTAGATCTAATTTCTTAAAATCAAAATTTAAATTCAATTCTCCTTCATGTTTAGAATCAAAACCAAGATTAATTAACAGGGCCTTGGTATCAATTTCATTTAAAATAACGTTTTCAACACCTATCTCATGTTCAATTCCGAGCAATTCCAATGTTCTTTTTCCAATCTTAAATCTTTCTTTTTCATGAGAATTATATGGAAATAATAACTTACCCACATTAACCCTTGAATGATTCAACCAATCAATAAACCCTAAAAAGTGTTCATAATTAATTTGGGTCCAGTAATAAATATATTTTGGACTAAGTGCAACTCCAAAAATTCTTGAAAGTTCTTTTGCATCTTCAAAACTAACTTCATATGAATTTTTTACTTTTCCACCTAATTTTTCTAATTCAAGATTCCACCATTCTTCAACATAAGCACTTTTTATTAAAGTAGCATTTCTGTTCATAACATCTCCCAGGGGAAATAATATATCCCCAATATAGATTATTTCTTCAACATCCTTATACAATTCTTTAGCTTCTTCATAGGTTTTTAATTTTTTAACACTTCCATTTTTTAATTTAACAATAGGTCCTTCAATAACATCACAAGGGGTTACAACACAACCTTTTGTTGGTTTTTCTATTTTCAATTGTGTTCCTGTTGCAATAAAATCATTTGTAATTCCCATTGTAGCAGGATGAACACTTACTGCAGAAAATCCAGCAACCCTGCTTCTTCCATATCTAAATCTAAATCCTTTTCCAGGATGTCCAAATACAGGCCGTCCTGCAACTAAGTCTTTAATATAAGTCGGGCTTGTATCTGCTTTTCCAGCTGTTCTTTTTTCATGCATATGAACATATTCATCCAACCATTCCCAATCCTTAATTTGAAATCCATTCTTCTGAACTTTTTTTAAAAGTCTGAGCCCTTTTGCTGCTTTTTGAGCCATTCCTTCACCAAGTATTAAACAAAGGCCCCCACGAATAAAATTAGTATCTATTCTTGGCAAATCTTTAAAATTACTCACTTCTCTTTTTTCAGTAGGATCGCCATCAACTTGTATTGGCATATTTTTGGCAATAAAATATGCTTCTTCTTCTGTTGGAAGATATTGTAAATTTGTGACTCTTTCATGATAATCATTAAGCTCCATTACAATTCTTTTGCATTCTTGCTCAGTTGGATCAAATTTTTCATAGCCAAAAACCTGCCGTATATAATCAATAACCATTAATACCATACAACTAGCAGTTGTTCCAGCACTTCTTATAGGTCCTGAAAAATAAGCTTTTAAATATTTTTTACCATCTTGTCTAAATCCTTCTTTTATTTCAGTAAATCCTTCAATAGGAGAACTCACAACTCCAAGAGTAAGATAAGAAAATGCAACCCTTATTCCAGCATCCATTGCCTGCATTTTATTTTCAAACTTGCAATATTTTTCTGATGCAATCTCCTCTGCAATTTTAAAACTAACAGAACATTCCAATGCACCGTATTGTTTTTCCAATTCTAATAATCTTTCAATAACATCTTCCCTATCAAGTTGAGGGTAAACAGTAGAAATAAGTCTAACGACTTTTGCAGCCATTGTCATTGCCAATGGAACCTCTACTTTATCAACAGGATCTAATCCTCTAGCCCTTGCTTTTCCAGCCACATCATAATTTCTTTTAATCTCATTACTTAATTCTTCAAAATACTTTTCAGTTTGAGGTTTAAATCCCATTTTTCACACCCCCTATTTATTTTTTCTAAAATATCGTCCCAACTATAAACTCTTTCAACATTTCCATTACTTCCCTGATTCCAAGGTTTATCTAATAATAATGTTCTTATTCTATTGGCAGCACATTCCTCAGCATATTCCAAACAATCTTCTACAAAAACATCAACTCCGCCCCTTTTGCATATTTGTCCTTTTGATATTCCCTGCCTATGGAGTCCAGAAGAATAATTAACCTCAATAGGAACTTTTGGAAAAGCGTGTTCAATAAAAGATTGGGTTCTTTCCCTCCAGCGCATAGGTCTAGAAGTAACAAGAACTAAGCCTCCATATCTCTTAGATAATTCTTCAACTCCGGCTTGAGCACCAGTAACCAAAGGCATATTAATAAAATCCTCAGAATAAAAAAACTCATCCACAAGAACAATTGCTTCTTCCATATCCCTTCCTATCCCTACCTCCCAAATATGATATCTTGTTAAGTCTGCTAATTCAAATTTTTTTCTATATTTTTGATTATAAAATATTAAAAAACTAGGAAAAAAATCTACAATTACATCATCTAAATCAATACCTATATTCATTTTCTGAAGGCATACCTCCTATGCTGAAGAATTGAAAAATGAAATTCATTTTTCATTTTTTTACCTCACAAACAATTTCTTTTTTATTTAAATCAAAATTTTCTCCATTCTTTACCTCAATACATTCTTTTTCAATAGGCTCGTCTGTAAAATCAAGTATTTTTAATGCACCTGTTTTCAAATTTAACATAGGAACTTTGCATGGATCAGGAAGATTTCCAACTTTTTCTTCAAAAGGAGTAATAGATTGCCAACAACTTCCTGCAATTAATAATATGCCATTATACTTATCAATATCAGTTCTATGTAAATCTCCTGTTGCAACAATATCAGGAACTTCCTTAATAAGCATAGGATCTTCATCTGCATTTGGAATATATACCATTGAACCATGTATTGGTGCAAGATGTCTTCTAAGCAACAGATGTTTAACTGCTTTAGTAGGATTTCTATGTGCATTGATTAATCTCAATTCTTCAATTTCATTGATTATTGGATGCATACTTGCACCATGATACATTAACACCCTAATTCCTTGTTTTTCAACCTTCCCTTCAATTTCAATAATACTAGGATTACTAACCAAATATAAATTAGAAATTTTATGTAAAGGCTCTCCAAAATCAATCCCAATTGGAGGCTGCGGTTCAGCAACCCTAACACCATCATGCTGTCCAGGACACATTATAATATTAATGTGTTTTGGAATCTTATTTAAATATTCAGCTAATTTTTCATATTGTAATTTCATATCTTTTATAATAAGAAATTTTTCCTGCCCTGGATAAATTCCAACCCCATCAATATTATCTCCAACAATAAAAATATATTTTATTTTTTTAATTAATTCCTTCTGTTCATCATAACAATCTTTACAATTCAGCCAATCAATAAATTTCTCAAAATTATTTTGTAAAAACATACTGCTTCCAACATGGATGTCTGAAATAAACAAAGCATAAGTCTCTTCCTCACTTCTACATCTCGCCCTAATATGGGCATCAGGATAAAATAAATCATTAACAAATAAAAAATCTTTATTTCCACTACATTTAAAACCAACTACATCATCTAATAATATTTCTTTAGCTTTTTGAAAAACTTCTTCTCTATTCTGATTTATTAATAATTTAACTCTATCTGTTAAATCTTCTACTTCTAAAATTATATTTTTATTTTTAGTAACTGTTTTTGAACTAACAATACCAATTATAGAAACAACCCTATTTCCCCCTTTGATTTTGTCAATTGAAGTTAAATTTTCCAGTTCCTGCCTTTGTTGTAATAACCCTTTAATAAAATTATATCTACTTCTAAAATGTCTGACAAAATCTTTTACAGTTAATTTTTGAGAGGTAAGTATTGGTGAAGAAATTATCTTGATTGGCGCTCTTTTTATATCTTTTTTGTCTTCAATAACAATCTCTTTTTTTACTTCAACTGAAATAGAAACATTGACAAAAAATTTCTCAACCAACTTCTTCTTGTCATTATCTAAGTCAAATAGAACTGGTTTTAATTTATCAAAATTTTCACTGACAAGATGTTTAGTTATAACCTTTTTTTTAGCAACCAGTGCAATTTTATCTATAATCTCCTTAGCAATTGTTTCATTTTCCAATTCATTGAAGAAATCTAGCATTTCTCTGTCTAATAAAAAACCTTTTTCAATAAATAGTTTTAATATATTTTCTCCCATCTTATTTTTTACCAATCTTATGTTTGTGTTATTTCAAAATATTGCACCAAGGGTTTAATAATTAATCTATACTAAAAAATATTAGTCTAAATAGCTAAAGAATCTATTAAAATATCCTTTGATTTTTTTAATACATTCTCAGGAATATCCAATCTTATCTCTCTTGTTCTTCCTTGTCTTCCCTTACTAACTACCCTTGCATTTATTAGTCCAAGCATATCGAATTCAGCTATAATATCTCCCACTCTCCTCTGAGTTAAAATTTCAAAATTAGTCTTCTTACATAATTCATTATAAAAATTATAAACATCTCCTGTAAAAATTCCATCTTTTTCATTTTTTGTTAGTTCAATAATAGAATAAAGAACTAATTGGAATTGTCTAGGTGCTGTTTCAATAATATCTAAAATCTTATCTCTTTCAATTTTTTCATTGGCTTCATCAATATGTTTTATCTCTATCTTTGGACTTGAAACCCTTTCTGCTATTTCTCCTGCAACCCTTAATAAATCTAAGGCTCTTCTTGCATCACCTGTTTCCCTTGCAGCATAGGCAGCACATTTTGCAATAACTCCTTCTGAAACAACTCCATCTTTAAAAGATTCTTCTGCTCTTTTCTTTAAAATATCTTGCAATTGTGTTGCATTATATGGCGAAAAAATCATTTCTTCTTCAGACAATGAACTCTTTACTCTAGGATCAATCATCTCTAAAAACTTAGCATCATTACTAATACCAATTATACTTATCTGAGTCTTATTTAATTCAGAATTTAACCTCATTAGATTATATAAAAAACCATCTGAGATCTTCTTAATAGCCTGATCTATTTCATCAAGGATTATAATTAATAATTTTTCATCATTTTCCTCAAGTAATTCAACAAATTTTTTATAAACCTGGTCTGTTGGAAGACCTGTTGAAGGAATCTCTCCCCCAATCTTCTTGATTAATTCTGCAAAAATCCTATATTCAGTATCAGCTACTTTTTTTAATTTGCAATTAATATATTCTATTCTCAAAATTTTGCTGTCCTTAGTTCTTTTTGTCAATTCATCAGCCACATGTTGAACTGATAGGGTTTTTCCAGTTCCTGTTTTACCATAAATAAACAAATTACTTGTTTTTTGCCCAAGTAAAGAAGGTGCTAAAACAGAGGCAATATGATCAATTTCTTTATCTCTATGAGGAATATTCTCAGGATTATAATTTGATTGCATCATTTGTTTATTCTTGAACAAACTTCTACTACCAACAGAATCAAATATTTTATCTAAATTTACCATCTCTTTTTAACTTCCTTTTAATTATTTCTTTTCACCATCTTTTTTATATCTCTATTAATATAAACAAAATATGAGTTTATAAATTTGATTACCTACTTAAAAATAGCTACCTTTATTTCCACTGAAAGACTCCATCAAAACTCCTTTTTACACCCCAATTATAGCATAATTAACTTATTTTTACTAAAAAAACAAGTTAAAAACTAATAAAAAAATATCCACCCCCCACCCCCCTATTTCCATTGGAAACTATATTATTACTACATAAACTATAAAACCAATTATTATTATTATTATTATCATCCAAACTACCATCCTCACTTAACCATCCTCACTTAACCATCCTCACTTAACCATCCTCATTCAAGTTATTATCAATATTACCTTAAAAATTCAATATCCTATAAT